>Ga0209266_1000124_pt1 | contig 65622 bp, 45 predicted proteins | sample GraSoiAngelo_132_FD_185889 | JGI IMG/M metagenome (GOLD analysis project Ga0209266, IMG submission 185889) | Grasslands soil microbial communities from the Angelo Coastal Reserve, California, USA - 14_0929_02_40cm (SPAdes) (version 2) | ecosystem: Environmental > Terrestrial > Soil > Grasslands ...
AATGACGAGAATGATGGCTTCAATAAAGGTGTGCTTAATCTCGACAATGCCTTCGGTCACCGGAAGAGTCGTATCGAGAGCCACAGCATAGTCAAGTCCAGGTGGAAACCGCTTTTTCGCCTCAGCCATTAAGGCTTTTGCGCCTTTGGCGGCGGCGATGGCGTTCGATCCCGGAAGTTGGTAAATAGCAACGACCGCTGCCGGCTTGCCATCGAGCCGACCTTGCAAATTATAGACCTGGGCGCCCAGTTGCACGCGAGCCACATCCTTCAGACGCACGATGGAAGCGTCGGACTTGGCACGAACTACGATTTGGCCGAACTCCTCTTCCGTCGCAAGGCGGCCCTGGGAGCGAACTGTGTAGGTGTACTCCTGGCCTGGTGGCACAGGCTCACTACCAATTTGACCCGCGGGATTGACATTGTTTTGCGTCTGAATCGCGTCGATGATTTCGGGGACTGTGATTTGGAGCTTTGCTAGCTGATCAGGCTTGACCCAAAAGCGCATGGCGTACTGGCCTGCACCGAAAACCGAGACGCTGGCTATTCCGGGAACACGCGTGAGTTGGTCGTTTAAGTTGATATAGGCATAATTCGCAAGGAATTCCGAGTCATAAGTGCCGTTCGGGGAGTAGAGGTCGAACAACATCAGGGGGGCAGCAGTAGATTTTTGCACCGTTACACCGTAGCTGTTTACTTCGGAAGGCAACTGGGATGCCGCCTGCCCCTGACGCATCTGAGCAAGAATCTGATCCGTATTCGGGTCCGTTTTTACATCGAAATTGACAGTGAGGGTTATTTGACCATTGTTGGCGTTGTTAGAATACATGTAGTTCATGTTGTCCACACCGCTCATCTGCTGCTCAATGGGAGTAGCTACAGACTGTTCCACTGTCAAAGCGTCGGCACCGACATACGTGGTCTTAATTTGGACTTCTGGAGGCGTGATGTTAGGAAATTGCGCGGTAGGCAGGCCCAGCATAGCGACAATGCCGACAATGACCATAACGATCGAAATCACCATGGACACGATAGGACGATTTATGAAGAACTTGTGCACGATTGACCCTATTGAGAGCTTCTTGCAGTGTCCGCCTTTTCTGTTATAGAGGACTCTGGCTGAAATGGCTTGGCGTGAACTTCCATTCCCTCGCGCACCTTTTGCACTCCTTCCGCCACGATTCGGTCACCAGGCTTCAGGCCTTCGTTGACAATCCACATGGTGTCAACCTTAGGCCCCACTTTGATCGGACGAATGCTCACCTTGTTGTCGGCGCCGATTACTGCAACAAGGTACCCGCCTTGCATTTCATTGACAGCGCGTTGGGGAACAAGCAGGGCGTTCTTCTGAATTCTCACTACTGTGCTGATGTTGCCAAATCCACCAGGACGTAGCACGTTTCCTGGGTTCGGGAACTGCACCTTGACGAGAATTGCTCCCGTCCTCACATCCACTTGGCGATCAAGCGCATAAAAGCGGCCTTTTTGCGGATAGACAGATCCATCCGAAAGGCGCAATTGCCATTCGAGTTTATTCAATACTGCATGCTCGTCATTGCCCAGAGCTGCGGCCTGTTTCATTGCGTTCAGGTACTCTTGTTCGCTTGCCGTGAAATTCACCAGAATCGGATTGATCGTTGACACTGTCGTCAGGGGCTCGCCGGGTGGGTTAACGAAGTCACCGATCTGGGCTGTGGCGATTGCGGCAACACCGTCAATCGGGGAAATAATTTTGGTGAAGCTAAGATCAAGTGCGGCAGACTCCACCGCTGCACGGGCGGACTCGATGGCCGCTTTTCCTTGTTCCACCTGAGCCTTGGCGGCAAGATTCGCCTGGACTGCATCGTCCAGTTCCTGCTGGCTGATGGCACTTTCCTTGGCAAGGGGTGTATAGCGAGCAACGTCCAGCTCCGTTTTCCCAAGTTGCGCTTGTGCCCGCTGAAGATTGGCTTTTGCTTGCTCCAAGTTTGCCGTTGCCTGATCAAGTGTGGCCTGGAAGGGCCGCGGATCTATTTCGAAGAGAGGAGAGCCTTTTTGGACGAATGCGCCATTCGTATAGTTCTGCGTAACGAGGAGGCCTTTTACTTGAGCGCGGATCTGGGCATTGACAAACCCATCGAGAGTAGCCACCCATTCTTTAGCTACAGGCACATCTTTTTGCATAACCACGACAAATTCCACTGGCGGAGGAGCCGACGCTGCCTGTTGCTTTGTCTCGCATCCAGCCAAGCAGTCTGTGACGGCCCAAAGGGCCAGAGCGAATCGTAATGGCTTCGTTTTCATGACTCACGCTCCACAAAGGCGCAGTGCTCGGTCCAAAAGCGTTCGCGCCAAAGACTGGGCACACGAAATCTGGCACCGCACGTGCGTGGGCGCACGTGGGATTAAAAGCGCTCACTGGGTGCGGATAGTAGTCACCGGCTTCCGATGCCGGAACTGTCAAAACTAGCAGGGTGCCTGCGCCTGATTCCGGCTACGCAAAGCCAATCATTTTCATTGAAGATGAAATGGTTACCGTGGTTTAAGAATGGTAGTCACGGTTAGGCAATGGCCCTAAAATCTATTTGGCTAACGACATGGGCCGCACAGGCACTATGAATTTACTGGCAAGGAGATAGTCGAGCGGGTGGCCGAGCGGTGGGGGCGGCTGTAATTGATCGGCGGATATCAAGCCATCTTTAGATTTCCATTTCCAGCCAGCCGCTGAAGCGGAAGGCAGAGATTTCTGCAATGCAATAGTTGGCATCGGATAGACGTATACGGATTCTGCAACAATCCGCCCCAAGGATGTTCAGGAGACCAATAAGAAGCTCTCACTGGCAAAATTGACAGGCGCCGGAATGACAAAGGACTCTGCTCTGTCAGTTCAATCGGGCTTTTGGAAGCCAGTCGACGATTTACAACCTGTCTGTTCTGACAGTTTCGCTAGATAGTTGAGAAGTCTACTGTTTGAGGCAAAGGGGGCAACCTCTCTCCGAACCAAATTAGACCACTCCCCCGTGAGACGCCCCCTACCTCTGTAGATGACCTTGTCTTTTTGTTGCTGTTTGACAAGCGTGTTGGCGTACTCTTTGGCAAGTTTCCCGAACTCTCAGAATAAACAGTGTCCGTCTCTCCACTCCACAGAAGAGTTTCATCATTGGGTGCGGTAAAGATTGGACTCGGCACTAACAGTGGTGTTCTCCTTGAGATAGGAACCTTTCGCGGAAAACTGCTTGAAGGGCCATATCCCAGTATGGCCAAAGATCATTAGTCATTCTTGACCACGTCATGATATCTACGGTTGTAGATGAGGCGACTTGCGCGTTCCGCGCACGCGTCAGAAGCTGACCGACGGCCTGAAATTTGCTATTCCGTGTACTGTGCTAGCAAGACGCCAAGGACAACTAGTAATACAGGCCAAGCCTTCTCGAAAAGTTGTTGCCACTTCTGGGGCGTTCCAGCTAGTCCATTCGCTAAGGCGACTCCGAGCCCAGCGGCTGCGAACCAGCGATGTTGTTTCTGGATGTGTTCCATTGTCTCCATGGCATGGGGGGCCTGCATGTCGCCGCTATGGACATGAAACAGCAGCAGAATTGCGCCGACGACTCCTACAACTGGGAAAAACCAGGTCGCCCATTGTGCCTTCAAACGGCCGCGTGCTTTTTGGAGTTCAACGTACCCAATGGCCAACAGAATAATAGAGAAGATTTTGTGCTGGAGATCCTCGAGGTTGTGCGTAAGAGCATACCAAGGGGTTTGGGGGCCGAAAGGCCAAATCTCAGTGTCACTAAAGACCAGGACAAAGAGCCCGGCAGCGACGAAGCACATAGGCCAAACATAGCGCATCAGAGACCAGCGTGTCGCCAAGCAGCTCTCCAGGAAGATGAAAATCCCTGCGACTATAACAAAGGACCCAACCAGACGATGATTGAACTCACTTTCTTGTTTATCCGCCAAATGCTTGGCCGCTTGCGCGGGGTTTTCGCATGCTGTCGGCGCGTTCATATTCATTCCCGGCATATTGCCCATGTCGTGTTCTTGCGACCAAGACAAAGTCGAGAACAGAAACAGGGCGATTGCGAACAAGCCCATCGCTGCCCAGGAATTTAATCTCGAGTGAGCAATTCCTTCCTGCATCGACGGCATCGTGTTTCCTCAGCTGTTGATTTGCGCTATTCAGGATTCGAGCCTATAGCCGCTCACGGGCACAATTTGTAGCGGTTAGCCAAGGAGCTTTGCAGCTGTCAAATTTGACAGGTGAGTGTATGGGCGAAGTCCCTAGAACCTAGCTAACACTCGCATTCGGAGTTTTGGGTTATTGTGGTTCTTGGGCCTTCTCAACGAGGTTCTGAAGATGGGAAAGCAGAGGCAACGGAGCGTTGGCGAAGAACGTTAAGGACTTCGCGTACGCGTTTCATATAGAAACTCTCTGGGTCAAGTTTGGCGAAAAGTTCGAGTTCCGCGATCGCGTCACGGGGTCTACCAGAGTTCGCGTAAATATCAGCCAACAGTAAATGAACTTTTGGAGGGGCAGTAGCGCTCCCACTGGCCGTCACACCGTACCGCAGTGCACCTTCCCACTGACCTTGCTGCGCGTGACAACGAGCAAGTTCGAAGGGCCACCGCCAGTCGGTTGCATCCAGTTTTTGCGCCTCAAGCAGAAGCTCCTTTTCTTCGGCGTAGCGCTGTTGTGCATACAATAGGAGCGCCAAAGGATAGTGCGGAGCAATGAACCGCGCATCCAGTGCGATCGCCTTCCGCAAGGAGGCTTCCGCGTCAGAGGCACTAGCCTGCATTTGTGCTGTTCCCATTAGAAAATAGGCGTCGGCATACCCAGGGTACAGTTTGATAGCTCGCTGAAATGCTGCAATGCTGCGATCAAAATCCTTTTTCTCGTTAAGTAGGCGACTACCGCGGTCAAACTCTTTCCTGGCATTATCCGGGACTTTCAGAACACCGGCTGCAACAATGCCTTGGGGTGCCCCGCTTCCTTTATCCTTGCGAGGCATGAGCGAAATGTCCACGCTTTGGAGCGTCCGATCGCTATTTCGCAGATCAATCTGAACCTCTTCTGGTTCGTAACCCTGTCGCGAGGCCCGGATGGTAAAGGCACCGACGGACAGCCCCGAGAATTGAACGCTTCCATCTGAGCCCGTGAATTGTTCACCGACAATCCCATCTGGGAAACGAATGAGTTGTACCTGGACCTGTGCAAGCTGCTGTTCGTTGCCGCGATCGCGAATGCGGATGAGGACCTTCCCCACGGTGCCTGATAGCTGGGCGGCAGTGGATTGGGCGAAACCGAGCGAGCAGATGCAGATCAACAAGGCTGCAACCGTCACAAGCCGTGAATACCGGGACTGATTATGTGTGGTTTTGCAATATGGCCGCAAGGCGGCCTCCGCTGCGTTGAGCGGATTCTAGCAAAACCTCCAAAGCCGTGCCAAGTACATAGAGCAAAATGCCGGGAGGCCCGAGGACCTCCCGGCGAAGAAGGGACAGATTTAGTTTGAACTAGAAGATCAACTTGAGAGCTAGCTGGACATTCCGGCGCTCGTCCGCATTCACCGGGGGCACACCCTTTTGGGCATGAACCGTAGTTGTCGATGATAGGTCGTTGTCGCTAAGTGTCAGCCACATGTTGGAATGATTCAGTAGATTGAAAAATTCGCCACGAAGCTGCAGACTGAGTCGCTCGTTGATTTTTGTAGTCTTGTAAACGCCAAGGTCGATGGTATAAGCGCCCGGACCATAGAAGTAGCCACGGGTCAGCATGTTTTTTGGAAATGGACCGAAGTCGGAGATCCCGGCGATAGGATTGATATACGAGCTGTCAAAACCGGAGCTGAAGTTAAAGTAATCGAAAGTGTTCGCGGCGCCGTTGGGGTCCGGCTTGGCGGACCCAGTTTTCGCATGGGTGGATGTCTGGACCGCCCTCATGCAAGTCGTGAAGGCGTTCGTGCAATCAAACAGCGTAAATGGGAAGCCACCGCGGATCGTGATGATGGGGGCGACCGTCCATCCGTCCAAGAATGCCTTTCCAGCGCCAGACATGTCCCGCGCGAAAGGAATGTTCCAGGTGCCGGACAATACGAAGCGGTGACGTTGATCAAAATCGGAGTTGCCTTTGTCAATCTTGGGATTGAACGGATCGAGAAGCCCGAGATTTGCGTTGTTGTTGGACTCGCTGAAGGTCGAGCTAATATTGTCGATGGCGTGTGCATAAGTATAGCTCGAATGCAGGCTTAGTCCGGTGTTGCTGAGGTTCGTTACCTGTACGCGAACTGCCACGCTGTTGTAGTGAGAGAAGCCGTTGTCGCCGCGGCGGTTGATATTGCTGTATTGAAAATTCTGTAGCCGCGTGAGCTGGTTCTTCGCAACGACGAAACCACTCGCCGAACGATCGTCAAACTTTACAGAATTGAAGCACGGGTAGGCTGGGATGGTAAACGTTTGACCGTTATTAGGGCTGACTGCGGATACCGCCGTGCACGCATCTGACAGGTAGACATTGCCAGCGCCCGGCCGATTGGGGTTTTCAATCGAATAAAGATCCACGCCCTTAGACCCGTTGTATTCAATAGCCATCATGAAATTGGGTGTCACCTGCCGCTCAAGCACTGCGCTCCAGAGATGCGCGTATGCGGTGGCGATACCGGAGTCCACGTTTCGCAGGCTGACTTTGGGAAGGGCCTTTGAGCCGGTCGAACCTCCCAAAGGACCTGCGTTGTCAGTCGTGATAGGAATGGTGCCACCGACGTCACTGGGCAGAATCGAAATGACAGCGTAGGCTGGTGGGTTCTGTATGACGTTAAAGGTTACGTTACCGAAGTTTCGTTCGTAGGAGATTCCCCACCCTCCGCGTAGAGCTGTCTTACCATTGCCGAAGAGGTCGTAGGCAACGCCAACTCGCGGACCAAAGTTGTTCCAGTCTTTTTTCCATAACCCATGAATTGGACTGTTAGGAACCGTAGCCACGCTACCATCGCGGATGTTGGTGAAGATATTGCCGCCTTGGGCGTCATAATAGTTCGAGTCGAGGTTGGGATCTTTGTTATGTTGAACACCAAAATAGTCCCAACGTAGTCCCAAATTGAACGTCAAACGGTTCGTTGCTTTCCACGAATCCTCGAAATACGTGCCGAATTCATGGTAACGATTGCTCCGAGCAAAGACTGGCGGGCTAACAGGGAGCGTTACGGTACAGCTGGGTACAACTCCAGCGGCGCCGCACGGGAATTTCCCCTGTGGATCGATGGCTGACTGAAACTGCCCGAGGACTCCATTCAGAAAATTCTCCATGCTTGTGCTGAAATTTGTAGTGCTGAGAGACTCGACGGCTTCCTCGAACGCACCGAAACTCCGATTATCTCGGATGTAGGTGTAGTTGCCGCCGAAACGGAACGTGTGGCGCCCATGGACCGAGCTGAGATCCTGGTAAGCCTGGACAAAGTTTTGTGGGCCCCCGAAGGGGATGGCATTGCCTGGCGTGAAGGGGGAATACCCCGGCATGCCAATGAGGTTCCCCTCGATTTTGGGAGCTGAAAATGCGTTCATATACAGTGTCGGGCCGACTGGATTGGAACCCAGCGGCTGGAGCAGGTTGAGCCGATTGAAAACAATCTTCGACTGGCTGGTCAATCTTTGGCTGAAGGTATGAATCAAAGAGAGTAAGAAACTATTGTTCGTGGTCGACTGCCCCGAATCAAATCCGGCGTAAGGGCTGTTGGTCACGGTGCCGGTGAACAGGTTGCCCTTTTCCAGCGCGTAGCGCCCATACAACTGAGTTGTTGGAGTGATGTTCCAATCCGCCCGGCCCACGATGTAATACGTATTTTGGGGAGAACCTGCGCCGGAATCAGCGGGAACCGAGTATTGGCCCTGGGCGAATATCGGCGTCGTACTGGCGACGGGGAAGTCTGTGTCGCACTTGCTGGGTGCCGGCGGGCAAGCAGTGATCCCGGCGGCCCCCAACTCGTGGCGCGTGTAGGTCTTGAGCTGTATGAAGTTCGACCGCAGTGTACCGAACGCGTTGAAGAACTGTTGGGTGGTCGGATTTGCAGCAGCGATGAGTTGCGGCGTTGGAACGGCGACGATGGCCGTCGCAGAACTCCTGACGCGGAGCCATTCGGTGCTCTGGAAGAAGAATAGCTTATCTTTCTTGATCGGGCCGCCCACCGAATAGCCAAACTGGTTCCGCGTAAAACCTGGCTTGGCAATTCCCCTGGCGTTGTTGTCGAAGGTGTTGGCCGCCAATGCCGAATAGCGGCCAAATTCGTAGGCAGTGCCGTGGAAATCATTCGTACCAGATTTGGTGGTCACGTTAACGACGCCTGCTGATGCGCGGCCGTATTCCGCAGTGAAATTGTTAGTCAAAACATTAATCTCCTGCACGGCGTCCAGCGGAACAGTCTGGCCAACTGAAGCTGTGAACTCGTCATTGTTTGCAGCGCCGTCCAGCAGGATGTTCGTGCCGGCAGATCGCAATCCGTTGATGTTGTATCCTGCCCCACGCATAGTGAGTCCGGCGTCGGCAGCACTGGAGACGTTGGCCGCTCCGCCAACCAGGTCATAAGGATTGCGCGTTAGAAGGGGTAGGTTCGTGATGTCATTCGAAGTGATCAATTGACCGACCGTCTGGTTCGCGGTGTTGACTGCCACGGACGTGGCAGTCACCTCAATGGTCTCGTTCAGTTTGCCGACCTGAAGCTTTAGTTCCAGTGCAACCCTGCCGCCGGGGGGCAGATCAACTTGTTGTTCAAGTTTGGCGAATCCCTGTGCCTCCGCTAGGACGGAATACCTTGCGGGGAGTAAATTTGTAACGATAAAAGCACCATGATCGTCGGACGTTGATTCGCGCAAGGCGCCTGTGCCGACATTGCGAACCGCGATTCTTGCGTTCGGGATCGCGTTGTTTTGCTGTTCGAGGACCGTGCCACTAATCTGGCCGGTTTCCGTTTGCGCCCAGGTCTTACCTGGAAAGAAAGACATTAGGGAGGTCAAAATAAGTGGAATCATTTTTCGCATGTCGCGTACTCCTCCTGAATGTGCCCCAAATTTCCGAGATTCTTCCCTTGAGGGTACGAGCACGATTTGTACTGCCCATAATGGAAGGGTTGCACCTGTCAGAATTGACAGACCATGAGCTGATAAGAGTGGCGACGTTGCAGGCTAGAAAGCCTCGCCTACACCCACGCTCCACGTATGACTGTCCTTGCCTTGGGCGAAGTCAATGCGCAGATTTACGTGATACTTCTTGCTTAGTTCAAACCTAACTCCTCCTCCTCCGCCCGGAAGAAAGTTTTTGGTCCTAAACAGCTGATTGCCTCCGGGCACTACTCCTCCCAAGCCGCCAAACCCCACAAGGCCGAACCTCTTGGGTAAGGCCAACCGATACTCCAGCTGCGTGCCAAACATGTAGCGATCGAGATAACGACCCGCAGTGTACCAACGCAGCTGGCTGTCTGTGCCATAAATGCAGTTTCCATAGAACGGAGGTTCGCCGCCTGTAAAGCAAACGAACGAGCCGGATGCAAGGATCTGGTTTGGTGTCAAACCCCAATACTTGTTGAAGTTGAATTTGTAACTTTGAAACGAATATTTGCTTCCCAAGCCCTGAGAAAAGAAGTCCGCGGTGAAATCCAAAAATGTTCCGGCGGTCGGATAGAAACGGTTGGGAGAAGTGTCACGGATCAAGCGAAAGCCCACGGCGGTTAGATTTGTATTGAGTCCGAGGTCTGGTGGCAACGGGATCGCTTCCAAATTGTTGGGCCTAAGTGTGATGAGCGAGCTTCCCCAAAGAAATCTAGGCCCCAGAAAGACCTTCCACCATGTGCGACGCAGAAACTCTCCGAAAACTAGTTGACCGGTTTGCTTCAGGGGTAGCTTTGGCTGTGAATCACCCGAGCCGAGTCCATACAAGTTGTAATTCAGATTCCCTCGAGTGTAGATAGCGGTCGTGCGATAAGTGTTCTGCTTAAAGTACGTCTCACCACCCAAAGCGATTGCGCGGCTGCCGTTATCAGTGACGAGACCTACAGCTCCGACCACAGAAGGAGGAGAGATCTTATCGGTGGTGCTGACGGGGAAAATATATGCGAGCACAGGGACGATTCCAGAACCCAAAGCTGGGCTAGAAATTGGGAGGGGCGCGGCAACAAGAGACCCGCGCTCCCGGTGTCCCTTCTTAGGCGGTTGTTCCTGCAGAACAGGGGGCTCTGGATGCGGAGGCCGTTCACCGGCTGTTTGGGATGGAGTATTCGGCCTCCCGTTGACTTTCGTCTCTTGAGCCTTAACGAGCTTGGCTGCAAAGGCCCAGTGCAATCCGCAGAGGAGGAGAAGCAAGAGGGCCAACCGAGATGAGCGCACGTTAATTGAGGGGCAGTTCACTCAGACCTCGAGGTAAATATCCAGAGACGGCCCGCCTGTTCTTGTGGCAGAGCGGGCCGTGGGGTAGGTGCCCGACTAACTCGGGAACGGATCCGCCTTCCAGGGATATCTAATTGCTCTTTTCGATGACAGCCCGTTCAGGCTTCGGCCTCTGCCAAAGAATTCCTGAATCTGGAGCCTGTTGGGGGTAGAAGCGGGCAGATTCCGCATTGGTGGGTAGCAAAACAATGTCCACACGGCGGTTATAGGCGAGCCAAGTCGCGCGGAAGCTATGTATGCGCTCTTCCGGAGTCTGATTGGGATTCCGCGCCTGCAAGTCAATGACTGTCGCCTTATCAAGCTGCTTTTCTTTGCCATAGGCCGATGTGTCGATTTTCTCTACGGCAACACCTTCTGAAACCAGAAAGTCCTTCACACGCTGAGCCCGTAATTCTGCCAGTGCCAGGTTATATTTATTCTCGCCACGCTCATCAGCAAAGGCTCCCAATGCGAGTTTCGCTTCCGGGTCATATTCAAGGTATTTTTTGAATCCATCAGCAAGAGTCCGCAGCGTTTCTTGTTGGCTGCGAACAAGTCCAAGCGATGGGTCTTTTTTCGTAGGATATTCCGTAGGAAAGAAGACACTGTTGAGCAGCACAGCCGGAATTGGTTCGATGGAGCCCTTCAAGCGCACCGCTACAGTTTTTGTATCGGATCCGCCACAAACGTTCGTAGCTGTCAGAGTGTACTTAAACTCCTCATCCACGGGGCCGTTGCCGGTCTGTGTTGGACTGAGCGTTAGAGACCTGGTGCCCGTGCTGTCCACGGACCCGACCGGGACAAGGGAAGCTGCATCGGAGTTGGATGACGACCAGTTGAGTGTTGTGTTTCCCTGCTCAATGACCCTGTCGCCGATGCGGCGGTAACGCACGTCGGTCGGCGAGGCGCTCAGGGAAGACTTCACGGTGGTGTTCACTTCGACAGTCGTGCTCGGTTTGGTTACTCCCCCTGGGCCTGTAGCCGTAAGTTCATACACAGTGGTTTGTCGGGGCGAAACTGTTCTTTCGCCTGTCGTCGGAACGGGGCTCAAACCACTCATATCGGCCTCGACGGTTTCACTTGAGGTCCAAGCCAACTGAGTGTTTTGGTTGCAGTTGATATTTGGCGGATTAGCCGAAACCGTTCCGCTTACAGGCGCGACGGCAACTGTGGCACTAGCAGTTCCCGCCCTGAAGCGTTGTACGCCACCGCCGAGATCACTTGATCCACGCGGCCAATCTTTAACGACTTGTTTTCCATTTGAGATGTCGACAATCACCCGCTGATTGGCCCCAACCGTGACCAAGCCGGACCACAGCTCCTTGCCATATCTTGTGACCGTCACCTCATGCCTGCCTGGCGGCACGACCAATTCTTGATGTTTGATAATGTCGTTGTTAAACTCGTCGACGTGTCCAACGAAGTACTGAGGTTTATTACCGTTCATCAGAACGGCCGCATCACCCGCGCGCCTCATCCCAACCTCGATTTGGATGCGTCCTCGTGGGCCGGGCACGTCCCCACCTGCTGGCTCCAGTTGTATATCCAAGGGGAGAGTCTGATGTGAATCAATGGAGATGTCCCGCTCAACAAATTTATAGCCGTAGTTCGCCACAACCAAATGGTGGGTTCCAACATCGAGCTTGATCGTCCGGTTGTGGGGACCGATCGCTATTCCGTCGACGAATGTGTATGCTTGCTTTGGGTGAACTGTTATCTTCAGTTTACCGGGGTTAAGGTCTTGTGCAAAAGCGGCCACGCTGAGTAGAATCAAGCCGCCAAGTATGCCGTAGACAGTTCCGAACACTCGATGCTTCATTGGATCCACCTCCCACACGCGAACGGTCAACTTCAATCAACAATTAGATCTTATGGGCAAGGCTATAACTGCAACACTGGCAAAACTGACAGACAGATTTCCAAACGCAAGGTAGGCAATCTAGCCCTGGATACAAGGTCTGGCCCAGACGCGCAGGGCTGCTTTCCTTAACAGAACGAGTATTTTCCGAGCAAGGGAAGTGACGTCAATACCCGCATTGATAGGGGTCCGGCCCGAGATGGAATGCTAGAAGTCACTGACGCGCCTCAGGGGTGAAGCCTCGAGCCGAACCCCTGCTGTGGTTCGGTTGGGGAAGCATAAGTTTTCAGTGGTAGTCGTCGGACCTGTCAAAAGTACCAGGGTGCGGAGGAAGGTCAGTTTCGAACAAAGGCAGCCCTATGGGTGCGGGTCGCCTGGCGCTATCAGAGGAGCAATAGCGAGAGGCTGCGAAGGGCGTCCCGGTCTTCCATCCGCAGCCTCTTAGACGTGTGAAAACAACGATTCCCAACTAGAAGCGGAAAACGATACCACCGTTGTACCGGAAGTTGCTCTGGTTGTTATTGCCAGCCGTAAAGGCGCTGCCGAACCGAGTCAGCACGAGATCAAACTGTGCCGGTCGGATGGAAATGGATTTGCTCAAGGGGATATCGATTCCTCCACCAATGATGAAATCCCACGCATTGTTGCTTGGATTCTGGGTGGTCACGCAGGTGGCCTGACAAGCCTTTTGCAGATTCTGGTAGGTGTTTGAATGAGCTCCGCCGAACAGCGTTTCTACGAAGGGCTCAAAGTGCTCCGACCGATATTTCAGGACAGGACCCACGTTGTAGGTAAACAGATTTCCGCTGGCCTTCACGTTACAACCTGCGGGGCACGGGCTATTAGCGGTTGCAGGGAAAACGAAGGTCCTGTTGAAGCTGCCATAACCCTGGAAGTCTCCCTGGATTCCAAGCCAATGATTAATGTACACTGCCACCCCGCCTCCCCCGCCGTTCAAGGAAAGGCCGCTAATGATGTGGCTATTCTCCGGATTGAATCGCATGTAGGAGTAATCCAAGGGAATTTCTACCTTGGCGTAATCCTGAGCGAACGCGGCCGATCCAAACAGCAAAACAATTCCCAAAACTAGTAGACTTCTTACTCTCATTTCGTTTCTCCTCATTTCTGGATTTAAATGCGCATCCCTCGACGCAGGCTAACTTAGGCCTTCTGCCGCAGCGCAATAACTGTCAAAAGTGACAGACTTTACTGGTGTGCGTCGCTCTTAGGCCCTTGTTTCATCCGCATGGACTCATCGACTGGCGAGCTGGTGGAAACGCAAAGACACAAACGTTCAAGAGGCCCAGCAACGTGATTCAGGTGACGAGAATGCGCGACTTGATTGCAAATTGAATCAAGTCCGCGGTCGTCTTGAGGCTCAGTACTTCCATTATCCGGTATTTGTGAAACGCTACGGTCCGTGGGGTCACGTTCAGGACATCCGCGACTTCCTTCATAGATTTTCCCTCGGCTAAGAGTTGCACGACCTCACGCTGCCGAGGAGTCAGAGTTTTTGCGCGTGCTCTTGGCCCCGGATTATTGATGAACGCCCGCTGCATCCCTCGGGCTATCTTGGGGGTAATGTAAGATTTTGCCTTCAAAGACATTTGAATCGCGCGGATCAATTCTGAAGCTGCTGAGCTCTTTAACAGATAACCGGACGCTCCCCGGCGTATCGCTTCTACTGACAAGTCGGGGTCTTCATTCATCGTAAGGAAAATGAGCTTTACTGCGGGAATCAGTTCCTTCAATCTCGAAGCAGCTTCCAGACCATTCATGAGCGGCATGCCAATGTCCACGATGATCACGTCTGGTTTGAGCTGCGGCGCCATTTCCAGCAAGGCACGTCCATCAGACACAGTACCCACTACTTCGAAGTGAGGCTCTAAGAGTTTGCGGAATGCTTCCACGAGAATAGTGTGGTCATCGGCCAACATGATTCGAGGTCGCGTCATGTATTCACCCACACATTGGGAATGCTATGAGGAACACACCTGTGGCATACACTGTAACTTCTAACAGTTTGAGCATCCAACAGCTGAACACAGCAGACTGATCTTAGACGCAAAATCGCTACGTTAATCACTGTAGTCTATAATGTAGAGGTAATCAGTAACGCTGGCAAAAGATACAGTTATTCACATGTCTGATCAACTCCACGATGAAAGGTGCAAAGAACCAGTTGCCCCAATCGTCTGTCTAGCCAGCAATCCGGGGCCCGCCAGACGAAGCGAAGGGGCCAAACGTGAGATGGAAGGCCAGACTGATGATCCTTGCCGCCCTTTCGTTCATCGTTGCAAGCTGGCAACGATTGGTCCTGTATTTGGTGGAGGAAGCATTCACAGTTCTGCTTGGTATCGCCGTCATTCTCACTCTTGCATGGATCACTTTGACTGCCTTCCTTTTATTGTGGCAAGGAGCCAGTCTCGTGTTTCTTCAGCTGAAACGGATTATTCGGCGGGGCACCAGTATAGGTGACCGCCCCCTCGCTCTTCACAGGCAGCCTTCACAGATACAGTAAGGGCCAAAAAGGCACCACAGCAGCCCGTCGCGGGGCCTTGGCCAGACAAGGATACAACTCTAGTCAACTGACGACGTTTCTGCCCGACGAATCGTCCGTAGACGTGGCGCGAATGTCTTTTTCTGACACGTTTTCTGCCATAGATGCTTCTAAGCTGCGCAGGTGCAAATCTCGCTGAGGAAAGGGAATTTCGATCCCAGCCTCTCGCAAGGCTTTGGCGACAGCGACCGTCACATCACTTTGGAGCTGAAACCAGGTATCCTGCCAGGCAGACCAAAAGCGCAGTTCAAAGTTCAGTGCGCTTTCGCCGAATCCCATGAAGAAGGCCATCGGAGGTCGATCAAGTAAGACTCCCGGATAAGATTCGGCCACGGCAACGAGCAGCTTGATCACTCTTTCAGGATCTGTGCCGTAAGCAACTCTGACGGGCACGTCGACACGCCGCCACTGTGACGACAGGGTCCAATTAATGACCTGGTTCGAAAGCAGGTTGCTATTGGGAACAATCACCTCAGCACCCTGAAATGTTACGACTGTGCTGGAGCGTGCGCCGATCCGGCGAACAATGCCAACCAACCCGCCGACGTCCACTGTATCCCCGACGTGAATGGGCCGCTCGACGAGCAGAATCAATCCGGAAACAAAGTTATTCACGATATTCTGCAAACCGAACCCGAGACCCACGCCTAGGGCGCCGGTGAGCACGGTAAACCTGTTTAGCTCAATACCCGCGCCAGACAAAGCTGCCAGGGCGACCAGGAGGAGAAGAACATAATAGGTTATTGTAGAAATGGCGTAAGGCACACCACGCTGTAAGGGCAATTTTGGAAGTACGACATTCTTTAGGAGAAAAGTGAAGGCGCTAGCGAGAAAGTAGCCACCGAACAGTATGAGTGGCACGCCGAGCGCGTCGCCCAGGGTGAAATGGATTTTTTCAAAAGAAATCGGATGTCTAAGTAGTTTCGTCGAGACCTCTATTACGCTGTCGTAGAATGTGACTAGTTGTAGCATCAGCTTCAACCAGAACAATGAGGCGCCGAGCATGACGAGGCGGCTACCCCACCGCTCCATTGCGTCAACGCGCAGGTTCAGCACTGCTCGTGCGAAATGAGTGCGCAGGACAACGCCAAGAATCAAAGCGAGGACTCGCGCACCACAATAGAGGGCGCTGGCAACGAAAGGGCCAACCAAGGCAGTCAACCCCAAAACTTGAGACAGAGAAACAAACCCAATTATGTTGGCAAGGAGAGACCCGGCAAGCAATAGAAGAGCCCCTCGAATCCCGATCACTAGCATTTGCTGGCCTGGGCGTGCCACCATAGCTTGAGACATCTTCGATGGACGTACAAGCCACGCGAGACTGATCAGCGCTATGAGAACAAGCACAGCGTAAAGCTCGCGCCTTAGAAGGGGTGGAAGCTGAACTAACAGATAGACACCTTCGAGCCCGTAGAGTGTAGCTTGAACATAGAGAAAGATCCGCGCTCTGCGCTCGACCAATGGGGCCAGGATTCGCAATACCGGAATCACATACGCGAGGTAAAACACGAATGCGAATCCAATGGGAATAGAGGCCACAAATTTCATGGTGCCGATCAGGGTTAGCAAAAGTGCTACAGAGAATGGGCGGCCCAACACGTGTGAAGCCTCAGATGTGACCTCCAGCGGTGTCCTCCGCGCCGCGTAGCGTTTCAGTTTGAAAACGGCGAGAAGAGCCAAAAGATAAGCCCCGACGATTGAAAGCATGGCGAGCTTGCGAGTCCGCAAGAACTCCCTAGCTGTTGTGAATGACCGATCAAAGGAACCCTGAAGTACGGGTCCTGCGCTTTGATCCAGTTGGGGCAGTCGGTGAGCATTCCATAAAGGGAGACTATTTGGCTCCAAGAGGCGGGTAGGTTCCCCGTTGCGCGCCTCACGGACCTGGAGCAAGATATCCGAGATTTGCTGGTCCTGCTGAGCGACCTCATTTTGCAACGTAAGCACAATATTCAGCTGCTCTTGCGCCAGTGACTTTGCTGCTTGAATCTTATCCAGTTGCCCTTTGGTGCGATCGACAACTGATTCAATCCCAGGGGATTCACGAATGCGCATCCAGGTGGCCAGCCACTCTGGTTGTTGGGCTTCGAGGATTTGAATTTGCTCTACCAGTTTAGCGGCGCGCAGCGTTAGGAGTCGACGTTCTTCCCCATACTCGAGATTTCGAGAGCGCCAGTACCGCTGTTCGTCTTCTAGTTCCAGCGGCGTGAGAGTACTCACTAGAAGTTCCTTGGTTTGCAGCGCTCGTCGACGAATCTCTTCGCTGTGTTCTGCCGTTTTTCTTTCTGTTTCTATAAGTTCAGATTTTGGTGTGAGCTGGTTACTGATTTCGCGTAGGAGGCGGTCCATCTCCTCTGCGCGGTCAGCGATCTTAGGCAAGCCAATTCCTTGATCCTCTGATGGCTTCGGAGGGATTTCGGGAGGTTCTTTCTGCTGCCACTGCCTAGCACCGCTCGAAGAGTTGAAATGCGCTGCGGGCGTTCGGGGGACGGGCGTTTGCGCGTGAATTTCGTCCAAGAATAATTCAAAGGGGAAGAAAAAAAAGGTGACTATGAGGCAGACAGCAAGCCGATCAAAGGCTTTGCAATCGTTCGCTCTCTGGGTGCTGCGAGGAAATGACCCGCGTTGGGTCAAAGCCGTAAACCCTCTTCCCGGAGCTGGGCTGTCCCTAAGTGCTCTCCGGAAAGACTATTCCGTGTGTTATGCGCGGCACACTGGCAGAAGTGACAGGTAGAGCCGGAGTTGGGTAGGGAAACGGTTCTGAGATTGCCAAGGGAGGCAGTTCCAGAGTTTCCCCAGAATACTGCGGGACCTTCCTGCATCTCATATCTCCGGAAGGACTTGCGTAGCACACCTTGGTGCATCGTCTCACTGGCCTGCAGCAGCCTGCGTCCTTACCGGCTCGTAGATGAACGCCTCTAGTTGATGCCGCCATTCTAAAGGCCAGCTGCTGCCTTTGCCTTTTTGAGGGGCAGAAGTTCGGTTGTAGGAATGGAAAGTTCCGTGAAGCCACAGTCCAAGCAGACCAAAACAATTTGGCAAACATAGACGGAAGAGACCTTCAGGTCCTTTGGACTGGGGAGACTGACTGTCAGGTCCCCATCCAGCTTTTGCACGTTCTCGGAATTGCAAACTTTACAAGCCATTGTCACACCAAATCGGTGCTCGCAATCTCGACCTTTTCCTTAGCAAAGTGTGGGAGATTCTAACACATTAGCCATTCTACTGCACTTATCAGGCGCTCTCGAGAAGCGATCACACGATTCGAGTCTTGGTAGCTTCTTTTTCTTCCTCCTTATCATATTCACAACCCGCTGCCATTGTTGACAGTAGGTGGGGAATTCGCTTGTGGATAACCTTGGCTCCGACATTTGAGCCGCCGCGGTGCAGGCGACTCGCCTTCTGAGCGGTGGGGACGGTGCGCTCCATGAACGACATGCCCTCCATTTGGACGCGCATTCATCGAGTGGGCTAACTGATGAAGGCACGAGTGCTACTGGCGGATGATCACCCGCGTTTTCCCGAGATGGAGGCACGCCTCTTGGAGCCCGAGTTTGAAGTCGTTGGCAAGGTCGGCAACGGCCAAGCGTTGATCGAAGAGGCCATGCGATTAAAACCGGACATCATCATCACCGATATATCCATGCCCATTCTTGATGGAATTGAGGCTGTAGAACGTTTGAAGAAGTCTGGCTGTGCGTCTCGCATTGTTTTCTTGAGTGTTCACAGCGACACCGATTTTGTGACCAAGTGCCTCTCCACGGGGGCTCTTGGGTATGTGTTGAAATCCAGAATTGCCACTGAGCTCGTCCCCGCCATTCGTCATGCGCTAGCAGGTAACATCCTCATTTCCCAATACTTGCCACATCGCAACCAGGCATAACACGTCGTTCCTGGAGGTAGATTGTCTGTCAGAATTACCAGTTTCAATTCCAATCGAACGAACGGAATCATGGTCCTGAAGGGCTGTTATTGGCAGCGAAGACTTGAAACCACTGACCTATGCCCCTTTCGAACACTCCTACCCTAGCTGCCGACCTAGGATCCAAATTCCTTGAGGGATTTTCGCCTCTTGACCTTAAGGTGATTCTGGCGGCAGCCAGGCTGCGCCATTTCACCTCCAATTCCGTCATCGTAAACCAAGGGAATCCTGCTGATTGCTTGTTCCTTCTGACAAAGGGGCGCGCTAGATTTTTCTTCAATACCCAGGGAGGGAAAAAGATCATTCTTCATTGGTTGACGCCGGGAGAAATCTTCGGCGGAGCGGCTCTCTTGTCAACCCCTTCCTGCTATCTGGTCAGCACGGAAACGCTAAAAGATAGTTCGATGTTTGTGTGGGACCGCGCGACTCTCCGAAATCTGGCAATTCGTTTTCCGCGTGTGGTAGAAAATGTGATGCTCATCGGCTACGACTATTTGGGATGGTATGTCGCAGCCCACGTGGCTTTGGTAAGCCACACTGCGCGTGAGAGACTCGCCGGCGTGTTGACCTGCTTGGCCCAAGGCATTGGCGAAAAAGTCGCGGGCGGATTCGAGTTCGAGGCTACAAACGAAGAGCTGGCAGGTGCGGCGAATGTCACAGCGTTCACGGCAAGCCGCTTGTTGAGCGGGTGGCAAAATAACGGGGCCATCCTAAAGCGTCGTGGCAAGGTTCTGCTTCGCTCTCCGCAACGTCTTCTGCTCCACACGATCTGACCCACAAATATCGTTAAGTCTTACTTTTGCTCCAGTTTCCCCCCTTGTTCTTGAGCAAGTTCAAGGATGTTCCCGAGCAACGATCGGCCATCTCCAATATGTGATTCTGCCTTTGGAAGCATGGATTGAATCTGCTCAGGGCAGGTCCTGCCCTAACGAGCGTACAGGGGAAACACGAATGGCTCTAGTTCGTTTACTGGTCGTCGATGACTTTCGACTTTGGCAAGAATGCGTACAATTCCATCTCGAAGGTCATCCTGAAGTGCAGATCGTAGGGTTCGCATCGAATGGCTTGGAAGCTCTTCAGAAAGTCGAGGATCTACAACCTGATTTGGTTTTCTTGGATATCAGCCTTCCGAAGCTGAATGGCATCGAAACCGCGCGAAAAATCCGTCAGCTCAACCCTCGTTGCAAGATCATTTTTCTTACTGGGCAGTTGCAGCCCGAAATCGTGCTGGAGGCGTTAGAAGCGGGCGGATGGGGCTACGTCTACAAAGAAGATGTGTCAACCGAACTGCTGCTGAGCCTCGAATCGGTTCGTGTCGGCAAGCGGTATTTAAGCCGCAGCGTTAGGGGCCTTGATGACGATGTAACCTGAGTCATCAAAGCGGAATAGCGCATAATCTAAGTTCGTTTGATAACTACTGCCGTCAGATCATCCTGTTGTTTTGTGCCGCCGGAAAACGCAAGGACCGCCGCATAAAGGGTCGAGATCAGTTCGTTCGGGTGTTTTTCCTTCGATTTACGAATGGTTTCCTCTACTCTTTTGACTCCGAATTGTTCGCCTTCTTCGTTGGTCCATTCGAGGAAACCATCCGTGGCCAGGACTAGCAAGTCGCCCTTATTTAGCTCCAATAGCTTTGGAGGATCAGATACAAATTGCGATGAGATTCCTAGGGGAAGCCCTTGAGCGCCGATCTCTTCAAAGCGATCTTCACCCAAGGAATAGACCAATAAAGGCCCATGTCCCGCTGAGAGCAGCTCTACTCGCGTACATCCCGGCACGCAAACTGCCGCTACGAACGTTACAAAGCGTCCTTCTCCCATATCGCCAATGAGTTCAGCATTAAGTTGCACGATTGCGTCATGCAGGCTGACCCCCCGGCTGAAAATAGCTCGTGCATAGGCACGGCAAACGGCCGCGAGCAAGGCGGGACCAATTCCATGGCCTGTTACATCGGCTAATTCTGCAACCATAGTCCCATTCGGGAGAACCTGCCAGTCGTAGTAGTCCCCGCCGGTCTGCTCCGCAGGCTGGTTCCAGCCTGACATCTCAAAGCCACTTATTTCCGGTGTGATGTTTGGTAGCAGCGACTGTTGTATCGACCGCGCAACCGAGAGATCGTGTTCCAACCGATCTACTTGGCGCTGCGCTTCTGCTTCTCGCAGAGCCGCCTCTACCTGTTTGCGGATCTCGCCTGCGACCATACCGGAAACGAATCCGCCAATGACCAAAGCAATGGCATAGCCGAATACTGCCTTTTGAGGGGAAATGAGGGATGTGCCAGGAGTCAATGCGGGTCTCCAGCCCAAATACGCCGATGCTACGAGGTAGCTGAGGGCCGCCGCCAATCCAGAAAGTCTGCAATGCAAGGGATTCAAACGTAAAGTGGAAAGGCTGATGAGCAAGAAAAAAGCGAGTCCTGCTGGATTTGCAAGAGGACGATAGATTGGGTCAATCGATCCGCTCGATAGGAATGCAACTGCAAGAGCGGGCAGGCAAGTCTCTAAAATAATGTTGCTGAGCCACACCCAATTTCCACATTCTCGGCCGTTCTGAATAGCACGGTTCACCGCACGCAACAGGAAGTATTCATATGCTGAGAAGACCGCCACCAGCCCGCACATCATGAGCGATGAAGTAACATTCTCATGACCACCGACCACGAGTGTCCGAAGCACCCGGAGCAAAATGGCTGCACCGGCAACTCCGAGGACGATACGAATCCGGAGACGCTCACTTTTTAGCTGAGCTTCTCGAAAAGCATTCGATTCAGCGCACACATTAGTCATTGAGCTGTCTGGTGTAGGCGTTGAAAAACGCGATCCAGATCTTCCGGGGCGCGAACATTGTTCATCGTAGGCTATGCAAAGACCGCCCCTCTACATCACTGTAAGTTCTGCCAGATGCGTCGGTCCTTATGGACCCCTAGTCTAGCGGGTGACAGGCACTCCATAGATGAAGATCTCGTTTTCGCGAAGCGCTGTTCTAGCTGCGATTGCCGTTGTAATTCTCATGTCAGCGCTACCAGGGACGATTCGCAGGATCATACAAAGCGGTAATCTTTACTTATTCACACGGCAATTCTTTTTAGATTTGTGGGCGCGTCTCTCGGGACCAGGGCGCTTGCGGTTCATCGTGCAGCCGACAGTAGCAGTCCTCTTGGGATTGCGGGACGGTAAACGAGACTCGCGAACAGGACATCCCCCTTTTCTTTTAGGGTTGGTCCTCCACGGCGCCCACAGGCGCGCTCTGTGGGAAAGTGCAGTCGTATCGGTCCGCGACCTAGTCGCCATCGCCATAATCCTTGATGTGATTTCGCAATTGCTTATTTTCCGCGAGGTTCATCCGGGCGCAGCGTTGTTGTTGGGACCCATACTGATTGCGGTGCCGTATTCGATATCTAGAGCCCTGAAAAACCGAATTGCCAGCGGCCGTACACAGCAGTTGGAATCCGGCCGAACGCCCTGAATTGCACACGCGTGATACGTCCTAATCGTTGTTAGCTTGTTGTGGTATTGGCTTGCGCGGCAGTAACCGCGCGCGAAGCAGTACTGATTGTCGCATAGCCTGTTATTGGTGACCGTGCTACAGTTTAGTACCTCGCGCTTAGTCTTGTTTGCAGGCTGCCGTTCCACGTTGAGAGAAGGATCATGAAATTGCCCCGCGCGATTCTGGCCGATGATCACACCCTGGTGGCGGAAGCACTGTGCGGCTTGATTGCCCTGCGTTTCGACGTGGTCGCCATTGTAGCCGATGGGCATGCGCTCATCTCTTCTGCAACAGCCCTGAAGCCCGACGTCATTGTGGTTGATGTTGCAATGCCTCTGTTGAATGGGCTGGACGCTTTTCGGCAACTGAAACAGAAAATGCCTAGCGTCAAGTTCGTTTTTCTGACGATGAACGAAGATCCTGAACTTGCCGTCGAGGCTATGAAGTCGGGCGCATCCGGATACGTGTTGAAGAAATCTGCTGCTTCAGAATTGATCCAAGCCATGGAGTTTGCCCTTCGAGGCAAATCGTATATCACGCCGCAGATTGCCCGAGGGATGCAAGAGTCTTTTATTCGTAACCCTCAGGGCGCGGGCCACGCCAGATCGCTGACGCCGCGTCAGCGAGAAGTCGTCCAGCTGTTGGCAGAAGGGAAGTCGATGAAAGAGGTGGCAAGCGTTTTGAAGGTCACACCACGGACTGTGGCCTTTCACAAATACCGCGTCATGCAGGATTTTGGCTTTAAAACAAATGCCGATCTCATCCAATTTGCTGTAAAGAACCGGATCGTCGTGGGATAGCTAGAACTCTGAAGGACCGTCCGCTACGCAACTGTGAGATAGGAAGCTCTTCTAAATCAGCGCCCTTCAGTGGAGCCTTGTCAGGGCATGACTCGAGTTCCCCGCGTCACGATGCTTCTGCCTTCCAGGGATTCGGCCGTGAGCGGCATTTCCATGCCGTCTCCACGACGCGGCACTCCGTAACGCGGCCTTGCAGCGATTAGTTTCTGCACGTTTGCGTGAGAGAGCACATGCGGTCCTCCCAGCGAATGGGCCGTAAGCGAGATCCGCGCGAATTGTTCCACAATTTCCAGCCGTTGATAGGCTGTGGTTATGTCTTGGCCGCAAGTCACTACACCATGATTCTCAAGCAGAATTGCGTCGTGTTTCGCTACAAGCGGCTCAAGACTCTCGCAGAGCTCCCAAGTACCAGGCGTTCCGTATGGCGCCAAGGGAATAGTCCCGAGATCCACTATTACTTCTGGAAGGACCGCCTCGTCGAGTGCACGCCCCGCGGCCGCGAATCCAGTCGCTGTTGGAGGATGAGCATGGCATACCGCCTGCACTTCAGGTCGCAGGCGGTAGAAAAGAAGATGCATCAAGATCTCCGACGATGGCCGTCCGGTTCCCCACTTAACGATCCCGTTCGGGTCGGTTACCAAAAGATCTTGTGGCGCAAGGTGCCCTTTGCATACACCCGCAGGCGTCACAAGGATCCGGTCCGGATCAAGGCGCACGGACAAATTGCCCTCGCACGCGACAATAAATCCGCTTCCATACATGCGTCGTCCAGCTTTACAGATCTGCCTCCTAAGTTCATTCTCAACGTCTAGTCTTCCCGCGTCGTTAACGATTGTGAGGCATTTGGCCATCGAGCGAAGTCCTTCCCGGCGCAAGATCCTTAGCGCCTCTTGTTTCGGTCCTTGTACCTAGAGGATGGAAAGTCCGGACTCTTCCCCGGCGATCCATAACTAGTGCCAACCTCCTAACAGACGCCAGCCAAGCGTTGCATACGCACTCTCTCGCTCCCGTTAGGAAGCCACTGGCATTCGTCGGTGCCAAGAGAAAGTTGACCAGTGCTTGCGCGGACGTCTATAAGGGTGACCGCTGTCAGCGTGAGGTTGCAGCTGTGCAGCGCGTTTTTGCTTCTCTCGTTCACGTCATCTTCTTAAAGCGTGGTTCGTCCGTTGAGCCAGCGTACGGGCGACAAATTGCACCTGTCGCCGCCTTCAACCTCTACCCTAGAAGATGTCTGGCCGACCGTGCACTATCAAAAGTTACAGGTGGAAATCCGCCCTAGTCTCATGCGCCTGACTGGTAATTTTGCCAGTACTCCCAACAAGATGAACGGACTACAAGGGAATGCGAATGAGTAAAAGGTGAATGAAATGTTGACCCTCGCCCGACGCTTGCGATGTCAGCTGACTGCAGTGGTGTGCTCCATGCTGCTAATTCCTCAGGGACTGTCAGCAGTAGGCTTAGACATATCCGCACAGCAAGGTAGTGCTCCCGAGGAACAAGCTCCCAAGATCCCGAATGATCAATTGGATTCTCTAGTTGCGCCCATCGCTCTTTACCCTGACCCCCTTTTGGCACAGCTTTTAGCGGCCTCTTCTTATCCACTGGAGATCATGCAGCTCCAACAATGGCTGACCAAACACAAGGATCTCAAAGACAAAGCTTTGCAAGACGCGGTCATGAAGCAGCCCTGGGATCCTACGGTTCAGTCATTGGCTGCTCTTCCCGATGTCGTCAAGCGACTTTCAGACGACATCCAGTGGACAACGGACCTCGGAAACGCCGTTCTGGCGCAGCAATCCGACGTGATGGATGCCGTACAGCGAATGCGCGCAAAAGCAAAGGACAAAGGGAATTTGAAGTCTAACGACCAGATGACGGTTGAAACTAAGGTGATCGAACATAAGCAAGTAATCGTAGTCGAGCAGTCCAAACCTGATGTTGTCTATGTCCCAAGTTACGATCCCACCGTAGTTTACGGGCCTCCAGCGTATCCCTACCCGCCCATCTACTACCCGCCTCCCGGCTACTACGCCGCGGGCATGGCTATCTCCTTCGGTGTGGGGATGATGGTAGGCGCTGCTTGGGGTGGCGGATGGTGTTGCAACAGCGGCTGGGGCGGCAACAATTCGATAAACATCAATAACAACAACACATTCGTGAATAACTCCAATAGACAGAACAACATTTCAAATCGGAGCGGCAATCGAACAGGCAGCAACAATTGGCAGCACAATTCCCAGCACCGCGGAGGTACTCCTTACTCGAACCGTGCCACTGCGAGCAAATATGGTGGGACGACTCGTGGAGATTCCGCTGGCAACCGGCAGGGCAATGCGCGCCAGAACCAAGGGCAACTGGGAGGCAGGGGCCAGGGGGCGCAGGCGAACAACATGGACCGCAGTGGCCGCCAGCAGTCCGGTGCGGGCAATCGAGGAGGCAGTGGCACAAATAGCCCGGGAAATCGTAGCGGGAGTGGCGGAGATCGCATCGGCAATCGCAGCGTTTCCTCAGGTGGCGGGTCGAAGGGAGGCGGAGCTTTTGCTGGCGGCTCCGGTGGATCGAGCGGAGCCAACGCAAGAGCAAGCAGTTCGCGCGGCGCATCCAGCATGGGGTCCCGTGGGGGTGGACGGGGTGGCGGCGGTAGACGGAGGTAGTCCAATCCATCGTTGAGGAAAAGCAAATGAAAAAGAAAGCTATCTTGATCGCTTGCAGCGTCGCTGTGGCCTCTATGGTACTCACGCACTCTGCTTCAATTGCCACGCCTGGGCATGCAGGCTTTCAAGCGAGCCAAGCCGCCGAAGGAGCCTCTCAGTCCCCGCAAAAAACATTCACTACGCCGAAGGAAGCAGCAGATGCCCTGATCCAGGCAGCAGCAAGCTTTAATGTGCCATCTCTGAAGGAGATTCTCGGGCCCGAGAGTGCCGATCTAGTCTCCTCGCAAGACCCAGTACAGGACAAAAACCGTGCTGCAGCGTTTGCGGCGCTGGCTCGGGAAAAGAGCTCGATAGCTGTCAACCCTAAGAACCCTAACCGCGCCGCGTTATTGGTCGGAAACGACGATTGGCCGCTACCCATTCCCATTGTCCAAAAAGAGGGAAAGTGGATCTTTGATACGAGCGCTGGCCGGAGAGAGATTCTGCTACGGCGGATTGGCGCCAACGAACTGGATGTAATTCAAATCTGCCGGGGATACGTCGAGGCGCAAAAACAATATGCTCAGGAGAAGCATGACGGGTCCGAGGTGAACCAGTACGCGCAGCGAATCATCAGTACGTTCGGAAAACAGGATGGTCTTGCCTGGCAGAATGCCGACGGAACCTGGGGAGGTCCTGTTGGCGAGGGAGTCGCCAAAGCATTGACGCAAGGCTATACAAGTGGCAGTCAACCTTATCACGGGTATTTCTTCAAAATCCTGAAGGGACAAGGCCCGGCGGCACGGCTTGGAGAAATGGACTTTCTTGTGAATGGCGCGATGATCGGCGGATTTGCTCTTGCTGCTGCGCCGGCAGAATACCGCGTCACTGGCGTTCAGACCTTCATCGTTAGCTACGAAGGCGTTGTTTATCAGAAAGATTTGGGCCCGGATACACTCCGCGTTTTTAAAGACATGCAGCTCTACAACCCGGACAAAACGTGGAGGCGCACGGATGACAACTGGTGAAAGGCCACGAGTTTAGTCCGGTGTTTTCAAAGGAGAACTCAAGAAATGAAAAAGTCAGGATTACTAATAAGCGCTTTTCTGTTGCTGGCAGCAAGTTCGGCAGTAGCGCAGGACATTCGCTACGACTTCGACAAGGACAAGGACTTTTCGAAGTACAAGACGTATAAGTGGGTAGCCATCAAGGGCGCGGAGCTTCCCGATGACCTAACTCAGAGGGCAATAACAAACGCGCTGGACGCTCAACTCGGCGCGAAGGGACTGACGAAAACGGACTCGGACAATGCCGACCTGTATATTGGGTATCAGACAGCTCTCGGTCAAGAGAAGGAGTTCACCTCGTTTAACACAGGCTGGGGCTACGGTCCCGGCTGGGGATCTGGTTGGTATGGCTATGGCGGTATGACCTCAACTACGACATACGGTTCGACGTCTACCGTATACGTGGGGCAATTGGATTTGAGCATGTACGACCCCACAGCAAAACAGCTGGTTTGGAGAGGGTCAGCCTCGAAGACACTGGATCCCAAAGCAAAGCCGGAAAAGAAACAGAAAAACATCAACAAAGCTGTCGAGAAACTCCTAAAAAAGTATCCCCCAGAGGTGAAGAAGTAGTGGCGCCGCTACGCTCTGCTTAAGCGGATTGAACTTCGAGGATTAGAAGCTGAATCGCAGGGCCAATTGCCCAACCCGTGCGTTTACAGACGTGCTGCTAATAACGCTGAACGTCGGAGAGGAGAAGTTGGTGTCTGGGTTGGCGAACCGCGGATGGTTGAAAGCGTTGAAGAACTCGGCGCGAAGTTGAAGCGTGCTATTTTCATGTGGCCATTCGAGTACCACGGCTTTTGAAACAGCCAGATCTAAATTCGCTTCGCCGGGTCCATCTACGATTCCCGTTCCGCTGTTTCCGAAAGCCGTCCCGATGCCATCGGCGCCGATCACGCGCGGCGTCGTGAAACAAGAAGCGTTGAAATAATTGTTAAGTTTTGACCCGATTGGTCCGGTCGTCACAAGCTGGTTTTTTGGACACTTACCGCTCAGCTCGGCTCGATCCTCGCTGATGCCAAAGACGTTGTTCGGATTTGTATCCGCAACGGTAAGGGCACTGCCCGATTGGATGGTGATTACTGTCGCCAGGTCCCACCCTCCTAGGACCGAACGTGAGAGTCCGGAAGATGGGCTGGGCAGCGTCCACGTTTGGCTGAACACGAACCGGTGCGTGCGATCGAAACTCGCTCTCCCCCAACGCTGGCTGGGAGAATTCTGGTCCCCTAGTGTGAGTCCGTTACCTGAAGAGGTTGAGTTAATATCGGCGCCGTCGGTATCCAGAGTCTTGGAAAAGGTGTAGGAAGCAAGAAATTCAAGACCATGGCTCAAGCGCTTGGTAAGGCTTAACTCAAGTGCGTTGTACCAAGAACTGCCCTCAGATTCCATGATTAGCAGCGAGTCAGGCGGCACTCCAGGAATGGGAACTCGTTCGCCAATGTTCGCAATCGTATTTGATGTCTCGCCGCGAATCGGATTACTTGCTGAGGCGTTCAGGGCCTGATTCAAAGAGCGCTGACGCATCAGGTGCGAGCCACGAGTACCCACATATCCCGCTTCTAAAAGCCAATTTGCATGCATCTCTGCCTGAAGATTCAGTGAAAACTGTTGAATCAGGGCAGGACGAAAGCCGGGCGCGACGGCATAAATGGTTGTCGTAGTAGTGGGTGAATAGGCGGGGAACAGGGGGAAAGAATCCGGCGTAGGAAATGGTTGGGGAAAGGGAGCTTGAAATGTCGCGCTGGCGTTTGCCGTGCCTGCATTCAACCGAAACAAGGAGAACGGGGCACCAAACACGCTTTGATAAAAGGCTTGTCCAGTGGTTCGCGAATAAAAGGTTCCGTATCCTCCTCTGAGTATCAGTGGCATTCTATGTTCCAAGACCTGCCATGCAAAACCGATTCGCGGGGCGAGCGAGTTCTGTCCTTTGCCATAATTCGCAAACGTATTACTCGTATGTATTACTCCCGGCGGAAGATCGCTTGAGAAATTTGAAGCAACGATATACCCGTCGAGACTCCCATCCGGTGATGGGTTTTTGTCAGCTTTGCTGAAATCGAAGCTGGAGTTCCGCCCGAGCCGGTCACCAAATTGACCGAAGCGTTCGTAACGCAACCCAACGTTAAGGGTCACTGATCTACTGATCCTGTAGTCGTCTTCTGCGAAGGCCGACCCCTCCCATGCTCTGTACTCGCGATCTGTCAGTCCGAACACATCGAACGAAGCAAAAACATTGCTGTACGCCGTGCCGTTGCCGGATGCGTTGAGGCCGAGCAAGAAATCTGGCCAGCTGAGAAAGTGTAGGAATGACCCGAGGCCCACGAGATTGACATTGTCTTGATATCTCGTTATTGATCCTCCAAATCGCATGGTTTGAGTCCCGCGAGTAAAGCTAAGAATGTCATTAAACACAAAGCTGTTTTGCGTGATTCTTCGTGGAAACCCTGACGCAACACTGATAGAGCCAAGAATGCTCAGGCTGGGCAGTTGGTTGTTTTCGCTCATACCACCCTCTGCGACGCCGACGTCCGACCACTTGAACGGAGTAGTCGCGTCAGTACGCGTTCTTGTACGAACATACGCCACTCGCGCTTGGTTCAGCCAGCTACTGGTTCGTGCGTAAGTGTGTTCGAGAAAAAAAACTCTAAAGCCCGAGTCGCTGGGACTCGGAAAGCCGGGGATGTTACCTGACGCGTTTAGACCGTTGCCAGGGAAGGTGACGGTTTCGCTGTCATTTGAGAGGAAAAGCCGTCCAGCGAATCGGCTCCTTGCTGAAACATTGTAATCCACGTTGGCTAATACCTGGCTTTCCGCGAACTGGCAAGGTTTTGTAAAGACAGAAAGGCCCTGCACGGCGAGAGGCTTCGAGCGGTCAATGATTTGTGGTGTTGGAATCAAGAACCTTCCATCGGGAAGCTTGAAGTTCAAAAGGGCCAGGGCAGCATGCCTCCAAACAGCTTCCCGAGAGCCGTCGCAGACCTGTCATTTGTCAAGGGCGGGGTCAGTAAGCGGTGCGCGACATATAAGTGAGATCAACGTCGGCGGCCTTCCCAGTAATCCTCGAACCTACCGCTGAGTCGGCAGCAACGGAGGGCAATGATGGCGTTGGCTCCGCGCACGGTCCAGAACATGCCCGATTGTTTGAGCCGAGTCCCAATGATCGTTTTGCACCCGGCTTCGATCACACCGGAGCCGACGAACAGTTTCTGCCGGCGAAACTTGAGATAGCGCATGCGTTCGGTATTCGTCTCAAAATAGTCCGCTTCGGTGCGGATCTGCTTTGCCAACTCCGGATGGGAAGTAGCCAGAGAGCGCAGTGAGGCGACCAAGCTTTCCATTTTACCGTTGTCCAGTTTGTCCTGCTTGGTCATCATCCAGCGCCTCTGGCGGGGAGCATCGTTGGGGTAGAGTTTGGCCGCGAGTTCCCACAGGTGCTGGCGCGCATGATACAGATCCACGATCTGGATGGCGTCGGGGAAGTGCAGCTGAACGATGTTCCAGATCCATTCGGCGCCATCTCCGATCACCACTTTCTTCTCCGCGCGAGCCCAACCCCGGTGCCCAGCCTCGGTATAAAGACGTAGACCGAATTCTTCGGCGGTCTCGATGGCTCCCACGTAGGTGGTGGAACCTTCCTCGCGCACGGGCCGGCCGTCCCGATCTACGGTGGTCTGCCTGAACACACAGCCCAGCTTGGCTTCGCGCGTGTGCGCGGGCTGGCCATCCCGCTTGCCGGCCCGCCCTTCGGTTTCCGCACGGACCATGGGAACGCCCGTGCCGTCCATCTGCACGTAGAGGATAGGGATGCGCTGCCCCATCGCCATAGGCAATTCCAGTTGCATCGCCCGCTGCATGTTTTCTGCCTGGCGAGCAGCGATATCTTCTCCGATGGCCTCGGCGGTTCGCTCGACGGCCTTAGTGGTGACCGAGAGGCCGGCCAGCAGGTGCATCTGCTCGCGACCATGATCGAAGGGAGCTTCATGGCCCACCACCGCTAACATGCGTCGCACGCCAGGAGAAAGCTCCGTGCCTTCCACATCCAGTTCTCGATCAGCCGGGAATTGTCCCTGATGGCAGTCTGGGCATAGGTAATACGGGCGTTGTAGTTCCACCCACCCCACGGCGGTCAGCACCGGTTTGGAACGTAATTCCAAGTAGTGGGCCGCAGAACCGCAGGGACAAGGAAGCCGGCGCTGCTCGAGGCCCGGTGGATCGAACCGCAGCAATGCGCTTAGCGCGGCGGCTCCTGCCTGGTGCATAGCGGAACGAATGGCCATCTCGACCGCTTCTAGGTCCAGCCCCCGCTGGTTGCGGTGTTCGCCGAGGATAAGCTGCAGCAGATGCTCTACTTCGCGGATGATTTCCTGCTGGATCGCTTCCGCCGTTTTTTTTCCTGGGCACTCTGCTCCTGCCCTTCGACCGGGCGCAGACGACAGATCTTCTGGTTAACTTCCACCAGGTCATGAGTGAGCGCCTGAAATCGGCGAAAGGCGGCGATCTCCTTTTCCACCTTGCGCACTGCTGCCAGGGAAGACAAGGTTTGCGTAACGGTTTTGCCGCTCATCTTGTGGGTCAGTTGAACTTGGGGGCCGTGGCCAGCATCAGTGGGCTTGGCACAATGACAATTGGGCTTGCCGCAGCGGCGGTGGACGCGGGTGACTGAGCCCGGCTGGAAGTCGCCGAGCTGGGAAACCTGTCGCAGCAAATCGCCTCTGAGGTTGAGCAAATTGGGTAAGGTATCGGACATAGGGAAGGCTCCTTTATGGTACAGGCAGATATCTGTAAGTATATAATACTTTCAGATACAGACCGCAAAAAAGGAGACCTGCAGTACCCTCATCCTAATGTCGTGCACCGGTCAGTAAGGTCGCCGTGCAAGCAGTTCTGGCCTGGCCAGCGGCAAGTCCGTTGATTTGACGCGTCCCTTGATACGAGCCAAAGAAAATGAGTTTTTCCTTCTTAATAGGCCCACCCAACGTGAATCCAAACTGGTTTTGCTTCAGGTCCGGGCGCTGCTGGTGAGTTTCGTTCAGAAAAAACTCGTTGGCGTTTAGCACGTTGTTTCGCAAGAACTCGAAAACTGTACCGTGATACTTGTTGCTGCCGGCCTTCGTGATTACACTGATGTTGGCCCCCGCATAGCGCCCAAAAGCTGCGTCATAGAGACCTGTTTGCACTTTGAATTCTTCGATCGTATCCGGGTTAGGAATCGGAATTCCGCCACTTCCGGATGAACTGCCTTGCACGTCGCTCACACTGATCCCGTCCAGTTCGAAGTTGTTGTCATAGGATCGCGCTCCGTGCACATAGATCCCGTCATTAGATTTGGCGATCTGCGGCAACGCCGTTTCGCCGAGCCCGAGCTCTCCTGCATTGAAGACCCCCACGACTACTCCAGGAGAAAGTCCCGTGATCTGCGCGAAGTTTCTCGTGACCAACGGGAGGCTGGTCACTGCGCCTTTGCTGACTACTCGTCCTAAGGCTGAGCTCTCGGTCTCAACCATCGGTGCATGCGAAACAACCTCGGCGCGCTCGATTCGTGTTGCAAGTTGGAGGTGAAGTTCGAGGCGAAGTGTTTCAGTTACCGTTACGTGTATGGCTTGAAGTGTGAGCGGTTCGAAAGCGGATCTTTCTGCACGTACTTGGTATGTGCCCGGCGGCAGCAAAAGGAAACTAAACCTTCCGCCTTCGTCAGAGGTCGCCGACCTGACCTCACCGCCACCTTCCTTAGAGAGGCAGACGATCACGTCGGGGAGAACTGCGCCTGAAGAGTCGAGCGTGAAGCCTGTCACAGCGCCTGTTGATCCCGTCTGGGCACAAAGTCGGTTTGCAGGCCCCAAACTAATTGCTAGCATTCCGAGCTGAGCCCACAGACACCACCGTCCCCTCTGACCGGACACGTTTAAGCAAAACATTTCTAAGCCCCACAGTTAAAGCACTGGCGCTAGGTCAACCGCGTGGAGTTAGCTCTCTGTTTATTACTATAATCTATCCGTCAGATAGAAACTCGGCGGTCGTGTAATTTCACCTGTCAGTCTTGACAGGGTAAGGTGGACAGTTTATTAAGGAGACTCTTGTCTGCTGGCTTAGCGAAGCCAACTCCCAATTACGACCCGCAGAACTTGACGGGAATTCGGAGAGTGTTTATGTGCTGCGCTCAGTTGCCGATAGGGCCGCAAGTGCCCAAGTCTCCTTATGCCGACCGAAAAGGATTAGGACCCGGGCGACGGTGGCGGTCTGGAGCTTGGCAGGCATCGACAGCCTCCGCAGTCATTCTTCTTTTAGCCTGTTTCGTGTTCCAGGTTAGGGTCAACGCGCAGGTCAAAGGGACTCGGCGAGTCCTTCTCCTCACTGACCTTGGTACTCCCGCATCACCAGGCTTTACAGAGATAGAGAAAGCAGTCTTCGCTGGTCTGCAGAAAACTCCATACAGAATTGAATTCTATGACGACAGCCTGGAAGTCACCTTGTTTCCGGATCGTGCTTCAGAACCCGGATTCCGGGAGGAATTCCTACACAAATATTCAGGCCACAAACCGGATGTGATCGTTACCGCAGGGTATGAATCCCTGAAGTTCATTGCCGGCGCGCACGATCCGATCTTTGCGGATACGCCGGTGATCTTTTGCGGAATCATAGAAGACCCACGGGAGCTACCAAAGCTCGACCCGCACTTTACCGGTGTTAGGAGTGAACCAAAGCCGGAAGAAACCCTAAACGTAGCTTTGCACCTGCTACCCCAAACCAAGCACGTGGTGGTCGTGGGCGGCATGGGCGAGTTTGACCGCCGAGTGGAGGCTATCGCCAAACAGGGCTTTCGCAATTACGAGACGAAATTGGATTTTACGTATCTCACCGACTTGGCGATGCCTACGCTGCTGGAACAACTACACCACCTGCCGAGCAATACGATCGTCTTCCACACTTCAATCAGCCAAGATGCAGCAGGCGAGCGCTTCGTAGATTCAGCTCAGTCTGTACCCTTGGTGCTTGGTGCCGCGAATGCGCCGGTGTTTGTTATGGACGATGTGGATTTCAGGGCGGGAGCTGTGGGTGGCGACCTGGTGAATTGGACGGACGATGGTCGTGTCGCAGCGGACATGGCCGTGCGGATTCTCAATGGAGAGAAGCCGCAGGGTATCCCCATTGCAATAAGCCAAGACGTTTACATGTTCGATTGGACTGCCATGCAGCGTTGGGGGTTAAAGGAGAGCAAATTGCCTCCCGCCAGCGTCGTGGTCAACCGACCTACAAGCCTCTGGCAACTGTATAAGCGGTATCTCTTTATAAGCATTTTTTTGATCCTGGCGCAGATGCTGGCCATCTTTGCGCTCCTCTGGCAACGGTCGAAGAGAAGACGGACGGAAGTCGATCTGGCTCGGACCAATGATCAGCTTCGCTTGGCGATGGAGGCAGGCAAATCAGTTGGATGGGAATTTGAGCTTGCGAGTGAACAAAACCGCTGGTTCGGTGATCTACGAACCATGTTCGGCATTCCCGCGAATATATTTTTAGCGCAGGTTGGGGACTTTTCCCGTTTCGTCCACCCAGAAGATCGCGAACGGGTCTCGAAAGCGATAGACCAGGCCAGACAAAACCGCGCGCCTTACAGTGAGGAGTTCCGCGTCGTTCGGCCGGATGGAGCCACACGATACGTTGTCTCCAAGGGTGAATTCGAATACGGCCCCAATGGCGAAGCTCGAATGATGCGCGGTATGGCCGTAGACATCACTGAGCGCAAGCAGGTAGAGGAAGCGCTTAGGAAGTCAGAAGAAAAGTTTTCGAAGGCCTTTCGCGAAAGCCCTCTTGGTTTCACAATTACCAGTATGAACGATCATCGTTATATCGAAATCAACGAAACGTTTGGACGCATTACCGGATGGAGCCGCGCTGAGATGATAGGCAGGAGTGCGTTCGATGTGGAAATCTGGATGGATCCCAATCAGAGAATCGAATTCATAAAACGGCTCCTAGTGGAGGGCTCGGTGCGAGACCTAGAGGTCTCCTTTCTCACAAGAAACGGCCAGGTCCGTACGGCCCTAACTTCGGCTGAATTGATTGAAATTAATGGAGAGCCCTGCGCTCTTTCAGTGGTAGCCGACATCACTGAGGCTAAAAAATCTGAAGAAGCAAGGCAGGTGTCCGAGAGTCGCTTTAGCCAATTTTTTTCGACTTTGCCTGCATACTGCTACATGACTTCAGCAACGGGAGAAATCGTCGATGTGAATCCCGCAGCATGCGAGGCCCTCGGTTACAACAAAGAAGCACTTCTGGGCAAACCGTTGTCCGATGTCTATGCCCCCGAGTCAGCCTTAAAGCTCGTTAGTCTGCTTGAAAAGTGGAAGACGACCAACAAGTTATACAACCAGGAAATGCTCGTCCTCACGAAAGAAGGGAAGCAAAGAACAGTGCTTGTCAACGCGGGGGCCGTGAAAGACGCTCAGGGCAATGTGATTTACATAGCTTCTATCCAGGAGGATATCACGGAACACAAGGAGACCCTGCAGAAGCTGAGGGAGAGCGAAGAACGCTTCCGGTTGGTGGCAAACGCAGCTCCCGTGATGATCTGGATGGCTGGTCCGGACAAACTCCGTACTGATTTCAACCAGCCCTGGCTGAGGTTCACGGGTCGCTCCATTCACGCGGAGCTGGGAAACGGCTGGGCGGAAAATGTTCACCGCGAAGATTTGAGCCTCTGCCAGGAGACTTATACGAACGCCTTTGACCGGCGCGAACCCTTCGAGATGGCGTATCGGCTCCGCCGTCATGACGGAGAGTATCGTTGGGTTCTTGATCTAGGAGTGCCAAGATTTCAACAGGATGGTTCCTTTGCGGGCTACATCGGCTCATGTATAGACGTCACTGACCATAAACGGGCTGAAGAGTCGCTGGCCGACATGAGCCGCAAGTTAATCGAAGCCCAAGAGCAGGAACGCACCTGGATCGCTCGAGAGCTTCACGACGACATCAATCAGCGAATTGCCTTGGTCTTGGTCAATCTAGAGCGCTTGCAAGGAGATTCTCCATTTGCGCCTGCCACGACGCAACGCATGATGGAAATCCGAGAACAGCTCTCAAGTCTGGCGAGCGATGTGCAAGCTCTATCGCATCATTTACACTCTTCGAAGCTGGAGTATCTGGGCCTCGCGACAGCGGCCGCGAGTTTCTGCAAAGAGCTATCCGAGGAGCGCATGGTGGAGATTGAGTTTAGCTCAGAGGGCGTTCCAAAGCAGCTACCTCGGGAGATCGCTCTTTGCCTTTTCCGCGTTTTGCAAGAAAGCCTCCAGAACGCGGTCAAGCACAGCGGGGCAAAACACTTTGAAGCGCGGATCAAGGGGACACCGAACGAGTTGCAGCTAACTGTGCGTGACTCGGGAGTCGGGTTTGATCCTGACGAGGCAATTGGGGGTCGCGGCCTGGGCCTTACGAGCATGAAGGAACGCCTGAAACTGGTCCACGGCAGACTATCGGTTGAATCGAGTCTCTCTCAAGGGACTACAATTTGTGCCACAGTGCCTTTCAGTTCTGGCGCTAGGGCCGCGGGAGCATAGGCCAGCCGAAATGGGCTTCCCGAAACCTTTCCAATGTGCTGCTTAGGAGCCAATCGGATTCATCAATATGGGACTAGCAGGCCCGAGCTTCCGTATTCAATCCAACTCTCGCTCTGTGCGCTCTCAAGACCTTGCTAGTTGGCTTTAAAGCCTGGTGAGCCAGGCTCTCCAGCTAGCCTCTCTTCCCTGTAAGAAGTGACAGTTGAACGCTCGAGACACATACCCCAACCTTCGCCAATAAGGGCTGTTCAGGCGTGGCCAGCAATTTTGCTCTGGCCATCAGACCGCCTGCAGGCTGGAACGCAGGCGGCAATTCGATCGTTTCGCGTGAGGACCACATGATTGCGAGAATCCTAAGAAAACGCCCAATGATGAATCTAAGATTTGTATATGCAGCGGTAGCTTTGCTTGCCGGAGTCTTAGTCCCAGCCACGGTTTTTGCCCAGTCCGATTCTTCAAATCAAAACGTGCAGGACTTGCGCAAGCAGCTGGATGAACTGCGGGAGCAGATGAGCAAGCTACAAACGCGCCTTGGCGAGCTAGAAAGCAAGGCCTCGGAGGCTGCTACTGCCCCGACAGCCCCGTCTGCCCAGCAGCAGGGAACCATTCAAAGTAACCAGCCTCTGGCTCAAGCTGCCCCTTCCAAGCAGGTGGGGGAAGCTACAGCAACCTACACAACATTTTCGGAGGATGGCGTTGCGGCAGCCCGTTTCGATAATGTTCCCCTCGATCCTAAGTACAAGGGTTTTTTCCGCTTGCCAGGAACCCAGACCATCCTCAAGATCGGCGGATACTTCAAGACCGACTTCATCTACGATCTCAAGCCTGCAGGAAACGCTGAGTCCTTCATCCCATCTTCGATTCCCATCCCCACTGTGGTCGGCGTGAACAACTCAACTGTGTCGGTCCGCCCGACGCGTTTGAGTCTGGACTTCAGGATTCCGAGCACAACACTCGGAGATGTACGGTTCTATGTTGAGGGCGACCTTTTCGGAACTAACGCAACTACCCCGCGTCTACGTCATGCCTACGCGCAGGTAAGAAACGTTCTGATTGGTCAGACGTTTTCAAACTTCATGGACCCGGATGGATTCCCAGATACTCTCGACTTTCAGGGACCCAATGGCATGGTTAGCATCCGAAATCCTCAGTTGCGCTATGGTTTTGCGTTGACGCCCAGCACGACATTCTATATTTCCGTGGAAAAGCCTAGCTCTGACATAATTTTCAAGACTCCGCAATTCACATCCCAACCCAATGCTCCGAGTCCGGATGGAGCGATCCGTTTGCGTCAGGAATTCGACCGGGGACATTTCCAGGTCGCGGCAATATTTCGTTCCATCGCGGCCTTTGTTCCAACCACTCCGACGCCGAAGACGGATTCTGTTTTTGGATGGGGTGTGAATGTGTCCACTGGAGTGAAAACATTCGGCAAGGATAACGTGATCTTTGCTGTCGCTTCCGGGCACGGAATTTCACGGTATCTCCAGGACACATCCGGACTGGGAATTGATGCAGAACCAAAATCGGCCACGAGTTCGAAGGCCACTCCCGCGGTGGGAGTCGAAGCTGCCTATCAGCACTATTGGTTGAAGAATTTGCGCTCCAGTGCGGTCTACTCCTACGCCGCAGTGAACAATACTGCCTTCTTCGCGTCAGCGACTCCAGGGACGTACAACCACGCAACGTACACTGGTTCCAACTTGATCTGGAACCCCTATGGGTCCCTCAATATTGGGGCCGAGTTTCTCTACGGCTGGGCGATGGAGCAGAGCGGGTTAAAAGCAAATGCGCCGCGCATTCAATTCAGTGCGAAGTATAGCTTTGTGAAAGTAGATGCAGACCGGTAACAGATCTCGGTCCGTTTGCGTTGGCTCCCAAGAAGAAAATAACACCCAATGGGTTTACAAAGCTCGCCATCCGAAAATCGTGTGTAGGTTTGCATCTCCCCTGGGTTACGCGAATGCCGAGGTCTTAACGAACGCAGTACTCGAATTGATTGGAAGTTCACCTTCCAGGCCTCAATGGTGCGCCTTAACATTCGATCATATACAGGAGGTTGATTACGTCGCCGCCAAGAATGCTCATGAAGTTGGCCGACAGCCTGGAGACCAAGCGCGTGAGGCTGGTACTTGCACACATATCTGCCGAGGTCGAAGCGTTCCTTTTGAGTATGGGGGTTCTTTTCAACACCAGAACCAGACGACATGTCCCCGGACGCGCCGACTAAGACGGTTCGCCATGTTCGTTTGAGCGGGCAGCTTTAGGTCGCTGCAAGTTCTGCCAGTTTGCTAAATCCCCTGATGCGTAGATCCCCAACCAGAGAGGCGAGAACAATGGCGCGCCTAAAAAGAAAGGAATATGAAAAAGAGCTCAGTCGGCTGCAGGCCGACCTCTGTAACCTTCAAGATTGGGTCAAGCATAAAGGGTTGCGTGTGATCATCCTTTTTGAAGGGCGCGACGCGGCCGGGAAGGGGGGCACCATTCGCGCAATTACCGAACGTGTGAGCCCGCGTGTTTTCCGAGTCGTAGCTCTGCCGAGCCCGTCTGATCGCGAAAAAAGCCAGATGTACTTTCAGCGCTACGTGCAACATTTTCCGGCAGGTGGGGAGATCGTAATCTTTGACAGAAGCTGGTACAACAGGGCTGGTGTGGAATATGTCATGGGTTTCTGCACGCCCGAGCAACACCGGAGGTTTTTGCAGCTGTGTCCGATTGCCGAGAAATATATCGTAGACGGTGGAACGATCCTCATCAAGTATTGGATGGAAGTGGGCCAGAAAGAGCAACAACGTCGATTTGAGGCTCGCATTAACGATCCCCTTCGGCACTGGAAGCTCAGCCAAATGGACTTGCAGTCGTTTCGACGCTGGTACGAATACTCTCGAGCTCGTGACGCCATGCTTGCGGCCACCGATACGAAACATGCGCCATGGTATCTTGTTCGCTCTGATGACAAAAAGAGAGCTCGGCTCAATTGCATTTCTCACTTGTTGAGCCTGATTCCTTACGGCAAAGCTCCGCGGGAAAAGGTGAAGCTGCCAAAACGCAAAAACAAAGACGCCTACAACGATCAAGCCTCGCTGGAGGAAAGGCGCTTCATCCCCGAAAAATACTGATTTGCTGGCCTCCCATCAGGCCAGCCTGGCCATGCTCTCGCCGCATGACTGTGTACATCGATCTGTCGTTATGTAGACAGGGTGTGCCGGGGTATCTGTTAGCTTCACCACCTCGCGCAAGCCAAATTGGGGGCAACCCCATGCCGTCATCAGACTACACTCGTCGTGGCGGCCAATGTCTCATACGTGTGCACTGCCAGCTCGAGATTAAAGTGCATTCTCTCGTGAGCGAGTACCTTGCCCAATGAAGACCTCTGCACTACTGACATAACCTGTGAGTTGAGCCCCACCAGCCAAACGGACACGCCTCGCTCTCGCTGCTTCTTTTCGCCTTCAGTCAACATCTTGAGCGCAGTGTACTCGAGATCAGGCACGTTGCTGAAGTCTATTGCCACGACCTGCGGTTTCCATTGCTCGACCAGTTGTCTCATTTTCTGTCCAATAATTTCTGCATTAGCGAAGAAAATTCGTCCTTCGAGTCTCAACAGCAACAATCCGGAAAAGATCTCATCGGCGGGATATTCCTTTGAGAGGGGCCGAAAAACGTTGGTCCCTGGCTTGCGGCCAAGCACATAAACATGGGGCGTTGCTAGCTGATAGGCAAGTCCTAGGAGTGATACCAGGATCGCCACAATGATGCCCTTTAGGGTTCCAAGCAAGACGACTCCAGCAAATGCAGTCAATGCCCAAATGAACTCGGTTTTTCTGACGTTGAGAATTTCCGCAAACTCTTTCGGGTGAATGAGTCCGATCGAGTAGACAATGATCACCGCCGCCAGCGTGGGTTGCGGCATCAACTCAATCAGAGGGGAAAGAAAGAGCATTGTTGCCAGCACGACCCCGGAGGTAACCAGTTGTGCGAATTGACTGCGCGCTCCTGCAAGTCGGTTCACTGCGGTCTGGCTTGTGCCGCCACCAGCGGCCATGGCGCCAAGGAAAGCGCCGCCCACGGTTGCCAGGCCAGTTGCTAGAAGCTCTCGGTTGGCTCGCGGAGGCGACTCCTCAGCTCCAGCAAACGCTCGCCCAACAGCGATTGTTTCCGTAAAGCTCATTAGTGCTATTCCCATTGCCCCAGGCCAAAGCTGAGTAACGAGGGAAAAGTCTGGGACAGTGACAGGCGGCAATCCCTTAGGAATCAAGCCAACTAACAGAACGCCGCGCACATGCAAATGCAGCAGAGATGTGCCGACAATCCCGGCAGCTACCGCAATCAGCGGAGCGGGCAGGCGTGGAAGGAGACGCTCGATTCCTACCAAAAGTGCCATTGTTACAATTCCCACACTCAGGGTCGGCAGCGAAGCTTCAGGAATCCCATGGAAAATCGCAAGTAGGCTGTGGAGAAAGGAGGCCTTGGGAAAATGGATACCAAGAATCTTTGGAATCTGATCGGTTATGATGACGAGTCCTATCGCCGCTTTGAATCCAACTAATACGGGTTCAGAGATAAAATTGGCGATGAAGCCCAGTCGCAGCAACGAAGCCAGCACGAGAATCGCCCCCACCACAAGCGTCAACATTGCTGAAGCCCTAAGCAGGGACTGGAGATCGCCTCCTGCAACGATTTGGTCAAGTTCGGCTGACGTCAGGATGGCAATAGTTGTTGTGGTACTTACGCTGAGTGGTCGAGATGTTCCGAGTACAGCATAAATTATCATTGGAAGAAAAGACGTGTAGAGCCCGACTTGCACGGGCAACCCGGCGATTGTGGCGTATGCCATGGCTTTTGGAATGACCACAGCGGCGACGGTCAATCCTGCGACCAGGTCTGCCCGGAACCATTCTTTTCTGTATGTGAGAAACACGCCTGCATCCGAACTGAGCTTCGCTTGGCTAAGAATCGCGATTTCCGTGATTTGGCCGAGTATCGGGTAAAGGATTTTACTGGATACGCTGTTGTGCCTACTGGTAGTTTTGCCAGTGGGGTAAAAAAGTAGAGATGGCTATTTCAACATGAACCATTGATGAGACCCCAGGCAAGGTTGCAACCGAGTGCGGCGGCGAGCATGGTGTGGATGCTTCTGCGATCCGCCTCGGCAATGCTGAAGGAACACGTGATCGTGAGAACCATAATCAACCCGAACAAAACCTCTAAGACTCTCCCGATTGGTTCTAGCAGGGGCTTTCGGGTCTTGGTCTGAGTCTCTAGGTGAAGGTTCAAATCTCCCTTATCTTCACGACCTCACAAGTCGATATTGGGATTCTTTACTAAGTTAGTTGCAGATCGAGGCACTCAACCGCGGCTTACAAAGGCCAGCGCCTCAATTACCCTGCCCGCAAAAAGGTAAGCAATAGTTAGCGTCAGGTCGCGGTTGCCGCGACCTTGGCTTTCGCGCTACGCGCGATCGCCGCTGTTTCGATGACTGCGGCCATTTTTCCAAGCTCGAGTGCCTGCTCGGCCGTGGTGCTTGAGAACAGGTGCATCATACTGGCGATGAGACCGGTCCAACCGGTTTGATGACTCGCTCCCAGTCCGGCGCCATTATCGCCGTGAAAGTATTCGTAAAACGAGATGTAATCACGCCAATGTGGATCTTGCTGAAACTTCTTAGTTCCGCCATACACCGGCCTGCAGCCGTCTTTGTCTCGCAAGAAGATACTGCTGAGGCGGCGCGCCAATTCTTCCGCGACCTGATACAACGTCATCTGCCGACCTGAGCCTGTTGGGCACTCTACAATGAAGCCATTGCCGTAATAGGTGTAGTACTGTAGCAACGCTCGAATGATCAAGGCATTGACAGGCATCCAGACCGGGCCCCGCCAGTTGGAATTACCGCCAAACATACTCGTATCAGACTCTGCCGGCAGGTACGACACTCGATACTCTTGGTCACCTAGGTGAAAAACATAGGGATACTCGGCGTGATAAAGAGATAGAGCGCGAATCCCATAAGGGCTTAGAAACTCATTCTCGTCCAGCAATTTCGAAAGAACCTTACGGAGCTTCTTCTCGTTCAAGATAGAGGCCAGGCGGCGGCCAGCGTATCCCGTTTGAGTAGGATCGTGAATGAAAACAGTGAGTTCGGGCCGGCCAGCGAGAAACCTTCTCAATTCATCGTTCAAATGCGGATACTTTCGGACGAGTTCTCCTTCAAACACAGTAACTGCGCATAACGGAAGCAGCCCCACCATGGAACGTACTTTTAGGTGCTGAGCCGTCCCGTCGGGCAGCCGCAGGACATCGTAGAAAAAACCATCCTCTTCATCCCACATCCCCACGTCCCCGCCTTCATGCGCCAGTGCTGCCGCAATCCAGAGGAAGTGCTCGATGAACTTTGTACACATCTCCGCATAGGACGGTCTCTCTAAGGCTAACTGCACAGCAATCTCCAGCATGTTTTGGCAATACAGGGCCATCCATGCGGTGCCGTCTGCTTGCTCCAGGTATCCGCCAGTCGGGAGCGGCGCGCTGCGATCAAAAACGCCGATATTGTCCAGGCCCAGGAACCCACCTTCAAATGCGTTCCTTCCGGAGCGGTCCTTGCGGTTGACCCACCAGGTGAAATTGAGCAGTAGTTTCTGGAAGCTACGTTCGAGCCACTCTATATCTCCCTTTCCGTGCCGAGCCATTTCAAGGCGGTGTGAGAAAATAGTTGACCACGCGTGAACCGGCGGATTGACATCTCCGAAGTTCCATTCGTACGCCGGCAGTTGGCCGTTGGGGTGTAAATAATGGCCCCGCAGCATCAGGTCCAGCTGTTGCTTGCCAAAATCCTCGTCAACAAGCGTTAGCGCCAAAACATGGAATGCCAGGTCCCAAGCCGCATACCAAGGGTATTCCCACTTGTCGGGCATCGAGATGATGTCCGCGTTGTACATGTGTTGCCAATGGTTATTGCGTGGGGCAGTATGGGTTGCTTTGAAAGGATCAGCATTATGCTGCTTAAGCCACATGTCGACGTCATAGTAGTAGAATTGCTTGGACCACAGCATCCCGGCGAGTGCTTGGCGCATGACGCTTGCCCCGTCGGAATTCAACGAGTATGGGATCACAGTGGCATAGAAGGCGTCGGCCTCCCGCTCCCGCTTTTGCATTAAAGCGTCGAACGAGTCCCCGAAAGGGACATTTTGTTCCTTATTGCCGGCCATGCGTCCGGCAGGTCCAACGTCGCTCAACCGTAGGCGCAGCGTTTGAAACGTTCCCGGCGCCAGAGTGAGGCGGTAAGCGGCAGCGGCCTTCGTACCGACTTTTTGGGGGTTTACGGCCCCTTCGTGGCCGTGCACTATGTAATTATTGATGCCGTCTTTTACATAGGGTGTTGCGTTAGGCGCATGAAAAAGACGCTCGTTGTTCGTCTCATTCTCGGTGAAGAGCAGTCCGGCCGCGCCGTCACAATATAAGAACCGATCCCCTAATTCCGGATGGGAAGTGCTAATTATGCTGTTGCTCGCCCCGTTCGGCACCTTTTTGAGTACAGGCCGGGAGACCCCCTCTTTCCAGGACCACGTGTTTCGGAACCAGAGCGTAGGCAGCACATACAACGTCGCTGGTTCAGGGCCGCGGTTTATTACTGTGATTCTGATCAGGATGTTTTCCGGCGTTTCCTTCGCATACTCTACGAAGACGTCGAAGTACCTGTCCTCATCGAATATTCCGGTGTCGAGCAGTTCATACTCGAGTTCCTGGCGCGAACGGCGCCGATTGGTTTCCACCAAGTCTCGATAAGGGAACTCCGACTGTGGATATTTGTAGAGATACTTCATGTAGGAATGAGTCGGCGTGCTGTCGAGATAGAAGTAGTACTCCTTTACATCTTCACCGTGGTTTCCTTCGCTGTTCGTCAGTCCGAAAAGGCGTTCCTTCAGGATTGGGTCTTTGCCGTTCCACAGGCTCAGGGCAAAGCAAAGATTCTGCTTGTCGTCGGAAATGCCTGCGAGCCCGTCTTCTCCCCAGCGATACGCTCGCGACCGCGCCTGATCGTGGGTGAAATAGTCCCAGGCATTACCATCTTGGCTGTAATCCTCTCGAACCGTGCCCCACTGACGTTCACTCAGGTAGGGTCCCCATTTTCGCCATCGCAGACCCTGAACGCGCGCTTCTCCAAGACGGGTCGCCTCTGCACTCTTATCCATGGTTGCTGTCTCCCTGGGCTCATCCGAGGGGCCGCAGCCCTCATAAAAAAGCGCATCTAGCCAAAGCTTAACTACTCTCTGGCACTCGCTGTGTCAATCGCTTTCCGTCTTTACCTAAGTAATATCTTCTTCGTCGGCAAAGAAAGAATGAACTGTCAATACTTACAGATGTCGGTTTCTTTTCCGGCTTCTAACCTTCTCGATGGTGAGATTCTCGCGTGCAGGGGTGTTTTCATATCGCTGTGTTCCTTAGCGTCTATCTTGCCGCCGACGTTTGTCGTGCACAGGACCTCGCTCCTCGGGCCTATCTCATCACACCCGTTCATTCCAATGCGGTTACGCTGACCTATTCCTTTTTTGACGGGAACCTTCTTTTTGAAGGAACAGCCCCAATAACGGGCGCCACTGCAAGGGCTCATGTCGCTATTTTTAACTATTCTCGTTCACTCAATTTTTTTGGCCGTACAGCAAACTTCACTGCCTCATTGCCGTATGGGGTTGGGAACTTCCGAGGAATCGTTGTTGACGCGGAAACACTTGCGTACCGGTCGGGCCTCTTGCCGGCCACTTTCCGATTCTCGGTGAACCTGATAGGGGGTCGTGCAATGAACGTCGCCGAATTCATGAAATGGCGGCAGAAGACGATCCTAGGTATCAGCCTCAGGCTCGTGCCTGAAACAGGTCAATACGACCCAACGAAGCTGATAAATGTCGGCACGAACCGCTGGTCCTTCAAACCAGAGCTTGGCTATTCTCAGCGCTGGGGGCATTGGATTCTGGATGCATACGGGGGAGCTTGGTTATACACGACAAACTCCGAGTTCTTTTCACACAATCAGTTCTCTCCGGGAACCAACACTCAGACGCAGAGTCCTATTGGCTCATTTGAAGGACACCTCAGCTATGATTTCAAACCACGGTTGTGGGTGTCCGTCGATGGCAATTGCTGGTTCGGCGGCACTACAAGCCTAAATGGAGTAGAAAACCCGGTTACTCTTCAGCGGAGTTCACGCCTCGGCGGAACCGCCTCGATCCCCTTAAGCAAACATCAGTCGATCAAATTCAGTTACAGCAATCGGGCTTATATCAAGTACGGAGGGAACTTCCAGAATGTCTCTCTGGCTTGGCAATACTCCTGGTTGGGAAGGCCCTAATAGCCGGAGCTTATGGTTCTAATGAACTTTCCTCTTCTCGTGTTTGCCTTATCCTTCGTTGTTCTGCTACTGGCGGCTTTGTTTGGCGACACAATTCGCACCAAGGTGCATGCCTTAAAGGGAGAAGAGCACGACGATTTTGATGTTGTATTAAGTGCTACCCTGACTCTTCTCGGCCTCCTCATCGGCTTCAGCTTCTCTATGGCCATTAGTCGGTATGACCAGCGCAAGAATTACGAGGAGGCGGAAGCCAACGCAATCGGCACAGAGTATGTGCGAGCGGATTTCCTTCCGCCGGACGATGCTGCGAAGGTGCATGATCTTCTAATCAGGTATCTCGACGAGCGCGTGTTGTTCTATACGACTCGCGACGATAGCCATCTAGCGAAGATCGATGCGGAAACAGTTCAACTGCAAAGCGAGCTGTGGATTGCGGTGCGGCCGGCGGCAGAGGCAAATCCTACGCCCGTGGTTGCCCTCGTGGTTTCCGGTATGAACGACGTGCTGAATTCACAAGGATACACGCAGGCAGCTTGGTGGAATCGTATCCCAGTTGCAGCCTGGGGAATGATGGCGGTGATCGCCGTTAGCTGCAATTTGCTCATCGGCTATGGTGCACATGGAAGGGATTGGCGCACTCTACTGATCGTACCGATTGTCGTGTCCATTGCGTTCTTTCTGATATCCGACATTGATAGCCCACGCGGCGGCGCCATACGCGTAGCACCTCACAATTTGATCAGTCTGTCGAAGTCATTAAGGTCGCAATAGACCCGGCCGCATGTTGTTTAGAAGCATTGCTTGGATAAGAGCTATCAGTGACACGAGCCGTAGTCCACAAACTGGTTGTTCGCCACCATTGCAGCTAAGGAGTGCGCACATTTCAGGATTTTTTGGTCGAGTGGGTCATCGTCTAACGACTTGGGTGAGACATACACTCTGCCCTTGCCGGCTTCCACGAGTCGGTCGCTCAGTTTTCTCATATTTTTAAATTCATTTGTGAGCAACTCAAATGCACTCCGATCATAATCTGTTGAAATTTCCAAAGACACCAATCGGAGACTCTGCTCAGCGCGGGCCCGGTAAGTGTCCACCCAGTTTTCGGTCACTGGAAATCCTTGTCCGATTGCATTTTTCAGCGTACTTCGCCATTCTCTGATTACCTCCATTTCCTCGATTCCCGCTTTAAGAAAAGCTTTGGAGAATCCAGATGCACCGGGCTGCCCGGTCTCGAGATTCATTGCCGGCGTACTCGCTCCGGGTGAGGGCAGAGTCAACACAATTTGATTCCCTCTAATGCTGAGTGAACCATTCGCAAGTCGCGCTAATGCTTCTACATCGACGTAGGAACGCCCGCCTATCTCCACAACGGGGAGCTCTCCTGAATGTCCCGCTAGAACGAGGGTCCGACTCTGCGGAGCGGCTCGTACCATAAGGAAAACCGACAAGCTGGACAGGAACGTAAGTACGAGCAAAATAATGAGTATTCCTCGCAGCATAAGATGTTCCCAAAACCCTTGGCCCAAGCTTTGACTCCTTACCGCGCACACGCGCCAAGCTTCTTCGGCATCCTCTCTCTCGGTTTACGACATGAGAGCAACGATGATAGTTCCCCAAGTGGTGAGCAAAATGTGCCCGAACGCCACAGTGTAGGAATATCCAAGTGTAGCAACTGGGCTGTCGGATTTCTCTTGTACGGCAGCGACGCCAGCGATCATTGTTTGAGCGCCAGCAAGTCCCCCGAGCAACAGTATGGGGTTTAGCTTCAAAACGTAGCGACCGAAGAATAGGCCTGCAATGAGAGGCACGAGAGTCACAACGATGCCGCCAAGAAAAAGGATGTAACCATATTCCTTCACTGCGTTCACGAAGATGGGACCTGCCTTAAGCCCAACCATGGCCACAAAGGCCGCCAAGCCTATGGATTTCATGAAACTGATCGCAGCATCCGGCATTCTCCCGAACCAAGGCTTCACCGATCGCAGCCATCCGACAAGAACACCAGCGAGCAGAGTTCCCACACTGGTGCCTAGGGCTATTCTCAGATGGCCTATGGGTATTATTAGGATCGCGCCGATCAAGACACCTAGAAACACGGCAATACCCAGCACAACAAAATCACTCTCTTCTGTCGGGTTAATCACTCTACCCACCAAAGGGGCTAGTCTTTCGACCGCGGCTTCTGAACCGGTTACCTGCAGGGTGTCGCCTCGGTCGACGATCGTGCCTGGTCCAATCGGGATTGCTTGACCGCTCCGCGTGATTCCACGTAACAAGACCCCGCGAGCTTCATCGGTGCATTCCACAAATTCACGCAGAGTCTTCCCGGCAATCATCTTGTTGGTGACGTAAAGCCCATAGGAAGCTACTGGAATCTCCAGTAGCTCCGGATCGGTTGCCTCGACAGAGGAAGAAGAAAGCAGATTGATCAGGGCGTCAGTCCTCCCAAGTACGGCAACTGTGTCTCCCGCCTCCAGGACTGTAGTGGGAAGAGGCCAGAAAATTTCGCCACTCCGCCGAATGCGTTCCACGAACAGGCGGGCAGCCGGAACGGACTTCTCCGCCTCCGCGATGGTCTTTCCAACGACCCGACCATCTGGCCGAATTTTATATGCGCGATAGCCGATGGGCTGCCACGCGGAAGACACACCAAGCTTGCTATGCTTGATTCCCAATTTCTCTTCAACCTTCCTCGATTCCGCGCGCAAATCAATCCGCAGCAGTTTGGGTCCAAAGCTGGCGCAGACCAGGATCACACCTAGGGTGCCGAAGATATAGCAAATCGCGTCCGCAACAGCGACGTGTCCAATCCATTGCTGCTTCTGATCGTCAGGTATTGACAAGCCTCGGATGGCCTCGCTTGCAGTGCCGATCGCAGGCGATTCGGTCAAAGACCCTGAAAGCAATCCTGCGGAGTACCCGGGATCGAGTTTCATGGAATGCGCTACTGTATACGCCGTAATGAGACCGATGACTGGAACAAACACGCCAAGAACGGCCCAGCGCCAGCCTTCGCCCTTGAGATTGCTAAAGAAGCCGGGCCCTACGGAGTATCCGATTCCGAAAAGAAACAGTAAGAACAGCATTGCCTTCGCTTGGTCAGATACGGGCACATGAAAAAAGTTCCCGATAAAAATTCCTCCGAGCAAAGAACCTGTCACCGCGCCCAAGCCAACACCGCGAAACTTCAAGCGGCCGATCAGGTATCCGATGCCGATGGCCAGGTAAACTGCCATTTCTGGGTACATTGTGAACACACGGGCTAGCCACTCCATATGTAGTCCTATTCGCTCATGTCAGAGACGCTTCGAGAAGGATTCATCGCTGGGCTCTGGCGTCAGCTTCTAAGGCTGCTGATAAAACATGCGGCATCATGTGGGCGAACTATCGCGCGGCCGCTGCTTTTGGTTTTTCGGCGCGCTGTGAAGCCTCAAAGGCATCCCGGTAGCCGCGTGCGACCGATCGAACGCCGCGTCCGATGTCCTCGTACACTTCGTCGGGCAGATTGGCCAGGGACACGCGCAGCGACCAGTCTGGTGCCTCGAAGCCGCCGCCGTTCAGCAGCACAATCCCATGATCCTCGGCCAGACGGAAGGCGAGGTCGAGCGGGTGGACGTTCTTCTTAAGGTATTCGACGGCGTCCTCGCCGATATTCTTGCGCGCAAAGAACTCGAAGTCGATCAAACCGTAGTAGGCGTTGTACAGTGTGTTCGGAGTGACTTCGAGGCCGAGGCCTTCGATCATGGCCTTGGCGCGCCGGTGCACGATCTCCAAGCATGCCTTCTGGTACAGCTTGGCTCCATCCATCATCTCAGCAAGGGAGAACAGACTCATCATTACCTGTTGGGGGAGCGCGAGCCCGGCCGTGTGGTTTAGGGCCACATCGCGGCTGTCGGCCACGATGCGGTCGATGAACCTGATCTTGCGCGGCTCGAGAACCAACGTGCCATATCGTTTGTCGAGCGCTTTTAGATCGGCATCCGGGAGCTTTGCGATCATCATGTCGAAGATGTTGTCCTCGTGGACCGCGATGACGCCGAGGCGCCACCCCGTGCAGCCGACATACTTGGAGTAAGAGTAGACGCCGATGGTGTTGTGCGGCAGCTCGCCGAGCAAGGATCGGAAATCGTGGACGAACGTTCCATAAACGTCGTCAGTCAGGAGCATGAGATCGGGCCGCTTGGTCTTTACCAGATTTGCGATCTTGCCGATCACTTCTTTACTGAGTGCGACGCCCGTTGGATTGCCGGGATTGACAAGGAAGAATGCCTTGACCTTGGGATCTTCCAACTTCTTGAGCTCGGTGTCTGTGAACTGGAAGCGGTTCTCCTGAGGAGCTTGGATGGTGACGAACGTCAACCCGTAGTCTTCAAGGTGGGGCAGCTCAAGGTAGGGGGTAAAGATTGGCGTGCCCAGCGCGATCGTGTCTCCGGGATGCAGCAGGCGATTGGCCTTCATCGATTTGAAGATGTAGCACATCGCAGCCGTGCCGCCCTCGACCGCGTACAGGTCGAACTTGCCTGCCGGTCGCGGTATCCCGCACACCGCCCACATCAGGTACTCGTGCACGATGCGCTCGTTGTGGACCAGCATGCGGTCGGGGACCGGGTAATTGTCGCCGATGATCGAATCTACGAGCTCGTGGACAAAGGCATCCGGCTCGAACCCGAACGCTTCTATCGTAAACGGCACCATCTCTGACAGAAAGGATGCGCCAGGCATGTCTGCATGCTTAGCGAGCCATGCCTCGAAACGTCCAGCGATTCCTTGAGGCTGCGGCATTCCGCCGATACCGGCGGGATGCTCCATCACCCGTTTGCTTTCGGTGATCGCAAACTGGCCGAGCAAGAAGAAGCCTTCGCGCGGAGTCGTGGCAATCCAGTTAGGGTTGCCGCGGCCAGCATTGAGGAATGCCGACTGCGTCGTGCGAGAGGTCTTCTTGGCGAGCTTGATCAGCTCATCTTTAATCTCAAACGGGCCCAACGTCTCGAATTTACGGAGCTTCATGAGGTCCATGATTTTCACCTTTCAGAAAACGTCACGACAGAAGCATGATAGCGACCATGCCCCAGATCGTAAGAAGTGTATTACCTATAGCGTAAGTAACTGTATATCCCAAAGCAGGCACCTGGCTCTTGCCCATATCGCAGACCAACCCGAGCGATGCCGTGGTCGTACGCGCCCCCGAAACGATGCCGAGTGTTAGCGCGTCGTGGAAGCGGAAGAGGTATTTGGCGATCAACATACCGAAGACGAGAGGCAATGTAGTGGCTAGGGCCCCCCACAGGAACAGGCTGATGCCCTGCGTCCGCAGGCCGTTCACGAAGCCCGGGCCGGCGGAGATGCCGACGATGGCGATGAAGATATTGAGGCCGACCGAGTTCATGAACCACACGGTGGGTGACGGGATCCTCCCGAAAAACGGGCGTGTCGAGCGAAACCATCCGAGCACAAGCCCTGCGATAAGCGCGCCACCCGCAGTCGACAGCGTCAGTGGCACCCCGCCCACCTTCAAGACCAGCGCACCGATCAGTGCGCCCACCGCAATACCGGCGCCAATGAACGCGACGTCGGCGACATCCGTTGGCCGGTCCGCAGCTCCCAGCAGCTTGGCAGCAGCGGTGGTGTCTTGGGTTCGCCCGACGAGGGTGACGATATCGCCGCGGTCAAGCTGCGTGTTCGGCAGGATGGGGATCGAAGTGGCGGTCGCCCCACGCGTGATTTTCCGCAGGAACACACCGCGCGCCCCGGGCAGCCCCGCCAGTTCAGCGAGCGTCTTGCCATCGACTGCCTTGTTGGTTACGTAAACGTCGACGCCCTCCACAGGAACGCTCAGCAATTCGGGATCGTCGACTTCTATCGAAACTCCTCTGGTGACATCCGCGAGTGCCTCGCGACCACCTGCAACCGCCATCATCTTTGCGCGTTCGCCAATAATACTCACGAGCGCCTCGCGAGCACCAGCGACAGCCACCACGTCACCCTCGCGTAACACCGTGTCTGCAGTCGCGTCTTCAATGACCCCATTGCGACGTATGCGCTGGATAAAAACTCGTGATTGGGGGAGCAGCGCCTCGGCTTCGACAGCTCGCAGGCCGATGACTCTGGCGCCCGGCTGCACGCGGAACGCACGCATTTCCCAACGGTGCCAGGCCGTGCCAGCCCCACCAAGTTCCTTGGTGCCGCCCTGCTTCTCCTCGTAGTCCTTGCAAGCGTCAGCTATATTGAAGCGGAGCAGAAACGGGCCAAGCAGGGCGATCACGATCGCCGAGCCGACGGTGCCAAACATGTACGTCACGGCGTAGGCAACCGGCATGGAGTTCAGCAGGTTCTTGGCTTGGTCGGCGGCCAATCCAAGTCGGTTGATGGCGTCGGTCGAGAGGCCCATCGCTGCAGAGATCGTCTGCGACCCGGAGTAAAACCCCGCCGCGTAGCCAAGGTCGTAGCCGGCTACCTTGACGATCATGACCGGGACCGCCAGACAGAGTAAGCACTGGACCACGGCGAAAAGGGCTTGCGGCACTCCATCCTTGGCGACACCGCGGACGAACTGTGGCCCGACCCCGTAGCCGACGGCGAACAAAAACAATAGGAACACTGTCGCCTTGAGAGGCTGTGAGATGGTGATCCCCATCTGTCCGATCAAGACACCTGCCAGCAGCGTGGCGGTGACCGACCCCAGGCCTAGCCCTTTGAACGTAAATTTACCGAAATAGTATCCAAGAGCGAGCGTAAGGAAGATGGCGATCTCCGGATATTGCTTGAAGGTCGCCGCAAACCAAGTGAAGATAGCCATTGTTCAACTCCTCGTTATCAACCTGCTAAGGGAATCTCACGGCTGAGGTCAGTCGCGCGCATGGGGCACGAACCCTAGGCAGCCGCCGCTGACTTCCGTTTGGCAGTCTTCGGCACGTTCGCAAAACCACTACTGGGCGGCTTTTCTGACTTTAGAAAGGCCGGGTTTAGCAACTTCAGACCAAGGGCAGCGCTGTAACCGTGAATTTCTTTTACGTCCAATTTGCGCATGAACCCGATTGTTTCCGCGTCGATGACCTGGCCTGGTACCATAATTGGAAACCCCGGCGGATACGGGATCACAAAGTTCGCCGAAACCAACTCAGGGCCGTCCTTCAAGCGTTTGTCGACCTCCGGGCTGAATAGGTTTATGTGCTCGCACTGCTTTTCGCGGTAGGCGGCGAAGAATGCCGAGCGCATGTCTCCTTCGGTCGTTATGCTCGAAGTGTCTTCCCGGAAACGACTGAAGAAACTTGTGAAGTTTGGGAGGTTAGGAACATCCGTCATGAGGGACTTCACACGCGCGGCAAAAACCTGTTGGGCCGCACTCCCGCCGTCCGCAAGCTTCTTTTCGATTCCCTGCGAAATCTCGACAAGCACCTTGATAAGTTGAGCGATGTCGCTCCGCGTATTGTTGATATTTGTTTGAAGTAAAACGCTATTACGCGAGGTCTTGTTCAGCTGGATATCGTAATCAGCTGCCAGCACGTTCTTGAACTGGGTGCCGTCGAATCCGGCCGATCCGCAGACAAGCGTGAGTCTTGTAACATCGAGTGCAAATTCATCTTCCCTGAGAGCTTCCACCGCTTTTGCCCAATTCGTTCCAGGCGTCAGGTAATCGATGAATCCCGAAGTCCTGAACTCGGCGGGAATCATTTCGTCGGCGCCTAGTACATGGAAATACTTCGAGACGAGCGGATGCGAGTTCACTTCGCGACGAACGTCAAGCGCCAACTGGATGGAACGATTAACGAGTTCATATCCTTCGAGCTCCATCTGCCGTCTCGCGATGTCCAGCGAGGCAATGATCTGGAGGTTTGGTGACGTAGATGCATGAGTGAAAACAGCTTCGTGAAACTGTTCTTCTACCGTGTGATAGTCCGGATCCTTCACGAGCACCATCGAGCCTTGCCGTAAGCAAGACATAGACTTATGCGTCGAGTTTGTCTGATATACGCGCAACCGCACTTTGTCCGGGTTGACGAGGAGGCGGGTCTCCAAGAGCACCTTATCACTTGGATTTGAGCCAAGCTTTTTCTCTTGTTCTCTGTATGCTTGGTGGTAAGCCGGATCTTTGAATTTGCGCTCCAGAATTGCTGCGGCGCCCATCGCGGTTCGCCGACGATAGAAAGGACTCCATCTGGCAAACCCAAACCACGCCTCATCCCAAAGGAATATCAGGTCGGGCTTTATTGCCAGGCATTCCTCCATGACGCGCTCAACGTTGTAGATATGTCCGTCAAAAGTGCAGTTTGTAAGCACCAGGAGGCGGGCCCGGTCTAACTTTCCCTCCGTCTTTAGGTCGAGCAGGGCTTTCTTAATCGTGTGCAGCGGGACTGCCCCGTACATGGAATACTGCGTAAGGGGATAAGCCTCCACATAGAGTGGAAACGCACCAGCGATCACAGCTCCGTAATGGTGAGACTTGTGACAGTTTCGGTCGACCAGCATGATGTCGCCAGGGGCCAGCAAGGCCTGCTCGACCATCTTGTTTGAGGTGGAGGTGCCGTTGGTGACAAAGAAGACGTGGTCCGCCCCGAATGCCCGGGCAGCCTTTTCCTGCGCAACCTTGATGTTTCCAGTGGGCTCAAGCAAGCTATCGAGGCCACCCGTGGTTGCGGAGGACTCCGCAAGAAAGAGGTTTAGTCCATAGAACTGGCCCATGTCGCGAATCCAATTCGACTTAAAAATCGACTTGCCTCTTGCGATAGGTAGGGCGTGAAACGTGCCTATGGGTCTTTGCGCGTATTTCTGTAAGTTGTCAAAGTAGGGGGTGTCATACCGGTCGCCAATGCCATCGAGAATGCTTAGATGCAATTCGAGGGGTTCCTCCACCTGATAGAAGACGCGGCGGATGCAAACCCCACGGGCGTCGCCAGCAAGTTTCTCCGGTTCCCGGTCGCTCAGGAAATAAACGTCCAGTTCGGGACGAAGCTGCTTCAATCCTTGCGCAAGTGACAGAGCGTACTGACCTGTATCCTTATCGATGTTGCTGGTGGCAAGATGTGCGGTCAGAAATTCACGCAAGACTGGACTGTAATGTGATGAAGCGAAAGAAATGCCTTCATAAATGACCACGGCTTCTATGCTGCCGTTGAGGATGGCCCCCAAAACAGCATCTTCGAAATTGCCGACAAAGACCGGTTCGTAGATGAACTTGTCCTGGGGTCTACGTAGTTTGCGCAGTTCTTGAGCCAAGTCCGACCATTTTGTTGAATGCGCAGGGCTTACCATCAATACTTCGAAGTAAGGTCGATACTGCGGCTCCTCGCGGGACCCAGGCACCCGCTCCGCGAGACTTATTGAGGCATGCTCCTCAGGTTCCCAGTCAGCGAGATTGGTGCGATACGAGTGTGTGAGGAGAGCGGTGCTGATAGACTGGGCCAAAAGCGAGCTTCCCGTCGCATCACCTGACGCAATTCGTTCTCCGAGCGTTCTTAGCAGCGGCTCTCCCGGATAGGCAAAGAAGTCCTCCCATTGACGCAATTCCTGAAAAGAGGCTGACGTCGCGGCCTGGTGTGTTTCCTTTTCAAGGGGGTGTCGGGTTGCGACACCCTCCCAAACCCGTGCTGCCTGGAGCAGCGAGCGCCAGCGATCGAATCGAGCTTCTGTGACAGTAAAGAACTGATCTACTCGTGCGCCTGTTGCTTTTGGTACAGTAGGCATGGCCGCTCCGTGACTTTCCGCTGAGGCTTGCGCTATTCATTCGTACGCGCAAGGTCGCACGTTACGGAACCGATGCGGAACACGGAACTGTCAAAAGTAACAGCCAGAAACTCGGCTGCGACTGATCCAGGTGAGAAACCCTGCAGTAGTCTCAGCTTTTCGACTACATCGTTAGAACGAATTTTCGGTCGACAAAAAGACTGTCACGACTGACAGTGCGAACCATGCCTCACTCGGCGCAGGCTCAATAGCGGGCGCCATGATCGCCCAAGCAAGAGACAATTAGTCGACGCGTCCGATGGCGCCGGCCATTAAGGAGATCTGAAGATATTGGGTCTAGGTTCCAAACCGGAACCGCCGCCTACGGGATTGAGTCGTGAAATCGTCTCTACATGAGCAGCGAGTGGAGCAATGAACTATGGACTTTGCCGCGCAACTACAAACCCAGCCAGTTCGCCTTAAGCTCGCACTCATAGTGGACGCAGACGCTGAGGTAAGCAAATCGCTTTCCAGGGTTCTCAACCCGGAAGAGTGGAGCATTGTGCATGCGCCAGACAATCGATCCGTATTGAAGCTCGTCGAGGAAAGACCCTTCGATCTCATCATTACTGGAACAGGATCTACCGGGAAAGAAGATATAGACCTGTTGAGGAAAATCCGCCAGGTCCGACCACATGTTCGCCTCATCATCCTCACTGACGAAAGTACGCCGGCATACGTAATAGCAGCGATTCGAGAACGGGCGTTCAGCTATTTCTCTACGCCATTCTCGACTGCCTCATTCGCCGAGATGGTGCGTTCTGCCTCGACCGCACCTCTTTGGGACGATGGCATCGAAATTGTCTCCGCCACACCCGAGTGGATCAGCATCATCGCCCGCTGCGACAAGAAGACTGCTGATAGGTTGGTGCAGTTTTTCCAGGAAATATCGGATCTGCCTCTCTCCGAAAAAGAAGATGTCGCAACTGCTTTTCGAGAGATGCTGCTCAACGCCATCGAACATGGAGGTAATTTCGATCCAGACCAATATGTTGAAGTGGCGTATTGGCGTACATCCAAGTTAGTAATCTGCAGGATTAAGGACCCCGGGCAGGGTTTTTCCCTGGATGAGATTCACCATGCGGCTGTTAATAACCCTTCTTATGACCCTATCCGGCACATTCTTTTCCGAGAAGCTCGAGGTTTGCGCCCCGGCGGATATGGGGTTTTGCTGACCAAGCACCTTGTGGATGAGCTGCTATACAGCGAGAAAGGCAACGAGGTTCTTCTTGTCAAATACCTTCGCTCTTTTCGAGGCACGAAACATTCTCCTTGACGTGTGAGTAGGGGTAGGCGCGGTGGCATTTGCCTGCCGCATGACTTTAGGTCTCCTTAAAGGTAAGTGTGATTTGTTTTTAACGCTGTTCGATAATCCCACCCCGCTAGCATTTCTGACAGTTTTCCCCGAAAGACAAGATTCGCAGACTGGGCTTCTGCGCCTACGTCGAGGAGGCAGGTCCATGAAGCTCTTTCGCATCGCGGTTCCACTGTCAATGGTTTGTTGGGCGTTTACCGCAAATGGTCAGCTCCCAATTCCAGAGACGCAGGACTTGTCGGAGGCACAACTGCACAAACAGTCTGGCTCTCCTCAGGACGTGAATGTCCTTATGGGTGCAGTGCAGCAAGCTTCAGAATTTGGGGAATCAGATCCACGATACGAAGCCGCCCTACGCAATTTGGCTGGATTTTATTACCGAGCACATAGCTACGCCGAAGCGGAATCTGTGTACAAGCATTCTCTTGTCGTTTCCGAGAACGTTCACGGAGCACAGCATGAAGAAACCGCAACGCTGCTTAACGACTTGGCCCTCATGCTTCAGGAGGAAGCTAGATTTCCGGAAGCTCAGGCGTTCCTCCAGCGTGCCCTGGCAATTCGGGAGGTAGCTTTTGGATCAGGGAGCCCATTAACGGCCACAAGCCTGAATAACTTAGCGAGTGTATACAGTAGCGAAGGCCATTATTCGGAAGCCGAGACCCTCTACAAGCGGGCCTTGGCTATTTGGGAAAAGTTTGAACCTGAAGAACTCAACCTTGCCACAACATTAGACAATCTGGCATCGGTAGAACAAGATCTGGGCAAGTACTCCCAGGCGGAAGAACACTTTCGACGGGCCTTAGCCGTCCGCCAGAAAATCGTCGGACCAAGCGATCCGGGCGTCGCCATGATACTAAACAACTTTGGTATGTATTACAACGAGCAGGCCAGGTACACGGAAGCCGAACCCCTGCTTCGGCGTGCGCTTGCCATCTGGGAGGAATCACTTGGTCCGGAGCACCCAAACGTTGCCGCCGCACTATGCAATGTCTCAACGGCGTGGAGACACGAGGGAAAATACTCGGAGGCTGCGACCGCGCTGCAGCGTTCCTTGGCCATTTGGGAAAAGGCCTATGGTCCGGGGCATCCAAAGGTCGCAAGTGCCCTCAACAATCTTGGAGTTCTTCAGAGGACACTACGGAATTACCCAGAGGCAGAATCCGATTTTCGGCGTGCGCTGACGATTTGGGAAAAGACCTTTGGACCTGAACACCCAGGAGTGGCGAACATCCTGAGTAATATCGCCCTCACTCTGCAGAACAAAGGCCAATTCTCGGAGGCGGAGAGCCTCCTGGAAAGGGCAAAGGCGATTCGTCAAAAGCTCTTTGGAACGGAGCATCTGGCATTGGCGGCTGTTTTCAATGATCTGGCGGAAGTCTACAGCTCACAGAGCAAATACAAGGAAGCGGAGCTATCATTTCTCCGAGCGTTAGCAATATATGAAAACAATCTTGGTCCGGAGCATCCAAACGTGGCCATCGTACTGCATAATTTGGCGACAACTCAGCTAGAGGCGCGCAGATACGTGGCAGCGGAACAGAATCTCAGACGCGCTCTTGCCATCCGCGAAAAGCAGTTTGGGCCGGACAATCCGGACTCAGCGCCCCTTCTAAGCATTCTCGCGGGCGTGCAACACATGCAGAACAAATACGCAGAAGCTGCATTGCTGTATAAGCGGTCGTTGGCGATATGGAACAAAGCCGGAATGACGAAGTCCCTGGACTTTGCACAAACATTGCAAAACTTGGGCGGTCTATATCTCGCAGAGCATAAGTACGACGAGGCTGGTCCGCTCTTTGCCCAGGCGCTAACTATCAAGGAGAATTCACTCGGAGAGCAACACCCGGAACTAGCGCATGTTCTTACTTTATTGGCCGCAGCTGATGTATTTCGCGGCTACTATGTTGAGGCTGAGCCGTTTTGCCGGCGCGCACTCGGCATGTTGGAGAAGTCTTCGCCTCCGGACTACCCAGCATTAATTGATGCCGCGAAAGTCTATGCCATACTGCTCAGCAAGACGCAGCGCCAAGCTCAGGCGGAGTTGTTTGAGACCAAAGCGATGGTCTATGCCGCCAAAATGAAAAACAAGTCCAGAAACGACATAAAACCTACCTCTCCCTAAGTCATGGGTCTGGAGACCCAATAAGTTGACACATCTGCCTGCCGCCCTAATAATAGTGTGTATAGCCCGCTTGATGTCCCCCCGGCAGGTAACAGGAGCGTTTCCCGCCGGGTTGCGTGAAACTCTCTTGGACCGGGAGTGTTGTATCGATAGGGGACGCTCTTGTCCAGAATCCGTGTTTTATTAGCTGACGACAACATTCAGGTCCTTGAATATGTTCGCGACTTCTTGTCTGCCAACCATTGCGAAGTCGTTGGTGCTGTAACTGATGGTCAGGCAGCTGTGGACGCCGCTGCCCAATTGCTACCGGATGTCGTCGTGCTTGATCTTTCCATGCCTGTCCTCAATGGCATCGAAGCCGCCAAACGTATGATAGAAGCCAGGCCGTCCACAAGAGTTGTTTTCCTCACGGTCGAGAAGGATCGTGATACGTGTCACGCCGCCCTGGAAGTAGGCGCCCTTGGATATGTGCTCAAGCCTCGTTTGGCTACTGACCTGGTTCCAGCAATTACGTTGGCAAATGATGGCGGTTGCTTTGTCTCCGCTGGATGTGAATTGCGCCCCAACGATCCTCACTTTTCTGCTTAATCGCTTTTTCATTTCATGTTTAGCCCGTAAAGCCAGTCGCTAAGTTCCGGTTGCAGCGGTGTTCTGGCTGGTGGTTCATTGCTGATTTGCGGGAGCCAATATCGCGGCATGATTTAAGGTACATTGACCCTAGCCTATATTTCCCGCGAGGCTGCGAGAGGTCACGCTCTCACGCTGGGGTTGAATTGGCGGTGCCTCGCGGGTTTTCCGACTCAAACCGCCGTTGAGTCCCTCTCCGTGGTGAGGGAATAGTAACGACGTCTTGAGATTGGTCACCTGTCACTTTTGACAGGCGCCGCATATATCCTCTCCTGGCGTTCTGTATGTCCTCCGAGGTCTCGACGCAATTCGGGCTGCCACTCAGTCTGACTACTCCGGTTGGCGCACTCTCTGCGAAGGCGGGCTTCCAAACAAACCGACGATTGTTGAGGCGTGGCGGGGCCATTCTAGAGAGTGTGGGAGTTTTACTTGAACATAACCAAGAAAGGGAGGTACATTTCACGCTGTAAGCATAGGTCCTTGACTTGGCACCCCGGGGGCACTGCGGGCTGGACACTTAAATTTAGTGACATCAGCCCGATCCTCCTACTAAAGAGCGAGGACGGATTCGACTTGAACGAATTTGGTGACCTGGATTCTTTGGAGGTCGTCAAATATGTCACATCGTGAAGCGGCTTTCCCTCTGTTTCGATTGCGGACCGCGATCGAATTTCTATTTGCGCCCGACCGTAGCGACACCTCAGCAGTTGCCTCTGGACCTCGTAGCGCAGCGATCGGCCTCCTGGTGGCGCTCGGGTACTATGCCGGATCGCAGATTGGTTTTCTTCTGACTCCCAGCGGCACGCCGATTGCGGCCTTTTGGCCTCCTAATGCAATCCTTCTCGCAGCTCTCTTGTTGACTCCTCGTAGAATCTGGTGGGTTCTGGTTTTGGCGGTATTTCCTGCTCATCTCTTAATTCAGTTAAGTATCGGCGTACCCTTGATCTCCGCGCTCACGTGGTTTGTCGGAAACGCCGGTGAGGCAGTTCTAGGTGCCATCTGTGTTCGACTCTTCAAGAATGACCATCCGTTGTTCGAGAGCGTTTATGGAGCGATCGTTTTCTTAGGCTTTGGCGTTCTGCTACCGACCCTAGCAACATCATTTTTGGATGCCGCGGGTGTGATTCTGACCGGACTTGGTCAGAATTATTGGACCCTGTGGACGACTCGGCTTACGTCCAACATCCTGGCTGATCTCACCATTGTTCCGACCATCGTGATCTTTGGAGTCAAAGGACTGTCCTGGTTCCGAACAGCAAACGCTGCGGCATATGGTGAGTCGGGAGCATTAGCAATAAGCACAGTGGTAGTCAGCCTGCTCGTATTCGGCAAGGAAAGCGCTACAAGCAGCTTCTGGGCATTCCTCTACGCTCTCCTCCCACTGCTGATTTGGGCGCTACTGCGATTTGGGTCTGGAGCAGTGAGTGCATCGTTGCTAGCGGTGGTATTGATTTCTTCCTGGAATACGATGCGCGGACGAGGACCGCTCGGATCGCAGTCTATAGTTTTCGCGGTTTTGTCTCTTCAGTTCCTGCTGACCGTACTTGCAGTATCTTTCCTATTGTCGGGCGCCGTACTCGCTGAAAGACGTCGCGATCAATACTCTCTGCGCGCGGAATACGGCAATCTGGTTCATGCTCAGAATCTGGAACATTATCGCATCGCACGAGAGTTGCACGACAACATTCTGCAGCGCCTAACACTCGTTGGCCTTCACCTGGACGAGCTGCAAGCTGCGTCTCTTGTCTTTGCAAAGACGCCTTTCAATAACGTCTACGACCAGATCTCCGACATTTCTAAGAGAATTCGCGATTTGTCGCACGACCTGCATCCCTTCATGCTCGAATACCTGGGCCTTCCACGTGCCCTAAGAAAGCTTTGCCGCGACTCTAGTGCTCGGTTCAGGACCACGATTGAATTCTCAGAATATGGGGCGACAGCTCTCCTCCCGTCAGACATTTCAACCTGCATTTTTCGTGTGGCACAAGAGGCGCTCCAAAATATCGTGCAATATAGCCACGCAAAAACTGTTGTCCTGGAGCTGAAATTGGCCAACAAAGCAGTCGTATTGAGAGTTTCCGACGGCGGAGTCGGCTTTGATGCCTTGCGCCCCCAAGGTGTCGGACTGGCTTTCATGCGAGAGCAGGTATTAGCTCAGGGTGGCACTCTCGAGATTACGTCCGTGCCTTCAAAGGGGACGGTCATCGAAGCTTCGTTCTCGATCGAGAACATCTCGTAACGCCTGCGCGATTAATCTAGACTGATACTTTTGCCAGTAGTTGTAATACGAAGTGAAAGTCATGCTTGCTTCCTAGGGGAAAAGCAAGCTTGAGTCCGCTTCGTAAGTCAATTTTGATCAGGTTGTACTCGCGTACGCTCAGGAACTTCTGCGGTTTTTCAGTTCTAGTAATCGTTTGTTTTCTGGGATCATGCAGGCGTCCGACTAAATCGAGCGGATCTGGGACAGGCCAAGGCGGCAACCCCGCTTTGATGTTCACTCTGCGTGCTGCTCCTTTGAAGACCCCTGCCAATGTCAACCTTCTTTCCTTTCGCACGACTGTAGCAGGGATCTCCTTAACTCCCGCGGCAGGCGAGTCCGTCAATGTGCCGCTGAATGCAAATTTGTACCAAGCGGATCTTGTCCGGCTCCAAAGTGACGCTACGCTTCTCGCCCTGTCCACTGCTGTCCCTGTTGGGAGTTACACGAACATGGTTGTGAGTCTCTCGGATCCGGCCGTCACGTATTGTATGCAGACACAAGGAATGGCGGGGTGCGAGACGGGCAGCGTAATCACCTTGAGGGGTGCACCGGCCACGCCAATTATCACAACCTCTCCGTTTCCTCTGGTTGTCGTTCGCGGGCAAAACATCGGTCTTGCTATTAGCATAGATATTGAAAAGGCGTTGAGCGTGAACGGACAGAGCCAGGCAATCACTTCGGTAAATCTCGGTGCGGCTAATGTCTTGACAGCGATGATGCTTCCCCCAGCATCAAGCAGTTTGCCAGCTACGCCGCTGGATTTTATCGAAGATGTGACCGGGACTGTTTCGTCTGTCGATGAAGGCACACAGCGTGTGACAATCCAAACGGCCACTAGAGGCCCAATAACCGCCAACGCGAACAATTCAACGATTGTGTCTCCCAACTGTGTGATTTTCAATCTAGGTAATACTTTTACGTGCGCGAAGCAAGGTCAGGTGGCCAGTTTGGATACGGTGCTGAATCCGGATGGCTCAGTCACTCTTGTGGAATATGACCCACTGGCAATCACGGCGGGGGACTGGATCGAGGGCATAGTTGGATTGCCACCATCGTCGTCCACACAGTTCCAGCTTGTCACGAATGACTTTGTCCTAGCAGATAACAACAGCCTAATCGGAAGCAATTTGGAATTGGGCGCTTCTGTGAAAATCACTTTGGTACACCCGAAACCCTTTCAAGTGGATGACAAGGGGCTGGTTGTCCCTAATACGCTATTTCTGGGAGCCACGGACGCTTCCGTTCTGGCTCCCGGCCAGACTCTTACAGTGCATCTTGTTTCCTTCACGCCAAGCACCGGAACCACTCTCGCGGCTGCGAACGTAGATTTCCTGTATCTCCGTTTCACTCATGTGACGGGCAATGTAGCCAACGTAGCCCCTCCGAATACTTTTACAATCCAATCCTTTCCCTCGTTTCTTGGACTGGTCTTTCCCGTGACTGTACAACTGTCGAATGGTTCCCCCAGTACAAATTTTGATGGAGTCACTAGCGCCAGCGACCTCGCTTCAGGACAGACCGCGTCCGTTCGCGCGCTCTATTTTGGCCTTCCGACGGGACCAACACCCACACCTACTCCGCTTAGTGCCGCGAAGGTTCGTGTTCCCTAAAGTGTTTCTCGTGCTTGGTCGCTAACACCACTCGTACCGATAAAGATAGATATTCTAGCTCGAACGCACTTTACAAGGACAAGGCGGTTACCACCTGATAGACGACTGTAACTTTTGACAGTATCTCTTGGACTGGCCGTCACCCAAGCTGCCTGCTCGCTGGCAACAGCACCTCGCGGGGGTTGACATGCAGAACGCATTTCAATCGTGGATCGGCCAAATAGTGGTCGTGCAACTGGCCTTTGGCCCAGCCAAGGTGAGCCTTCGCGGCATGTTTTTGCGGGACCAAGAGAAGACCCTGCTGATGAGACCCGAAGCCGGGCCCGACATAGAGATCGCGAAAACCCGCGTCTTGGCCATAGAGGAAGTGAAACGCCGCTCCCGCAGTCTTCCTTGGCGCCCGTTTGAATGCGCTTCACCGTCGGTGGGTCCATCCAGGTAACAGCTCATCGAAGAGAAGAGGTCAAGGAGGTATTTCAGGTGGATAAGCCGATTCAAATACTCGTCGTCTCGTCGGAGTTTACGAATTGCGATGTTCTGAAAGACATCATAAACAGAGAGGGCTGGAAAATGGTTTGTGCCGCAACGGTTCGCGAGTGCAGCGAAGTATTAGCCAACGAGAATATTGATTTGGTGTTCTCCGACCGATGCTTAGCGGACGGAACTTATCGCGACGTCCTTGTCATTATGCGGTTGCTGAGGCTGTACATGCGCATGATAGTGACCTCCCGTCTCGCAGATTGGGACGAATATTTAGAGGCGGTGCATGATGGCGCTTTTGACCTCATTGCGTCTCCAAGCCGAGCCGCGGACCTAGTCCGCGTAGTCAGTCAAGCCCAGAGCGAGAATCAAAAGATAGGTAGAGCAGTTGCCGTTGACAATGCCCCGGTGACCAGCGTGGGAGGGCCGTTGGAGCCACCTTTCACAATGTCAAAAAGTAGGAGCATCGAACGATATCCATCAATGACCTAACCCCCCACGGGCAGAAATGCTAGTCTTCAGTCCGCAGCGTTCCGACCACTTGCCCTAGCAGGGTAATGACCGTCGCCAAGCTCACCAACAAAGGGGCGGTCACCCAGAGATCGAAGGCAAATTTCTTTAGGAATGTGGATGTCAAGCCCGTGAAAAGCAACCCGTTACCTCCGACTGAAGTAGCTTGGCAATCGACTCATCAGGATTTGGAGATAGGCCGCAAGTCTGCCGCGAGCAGCCTACCTATCGTCTTAGGCTAGCGGCGGGCCGCCAACTCGCTTGCCCTTGAGGTGAAAGTTCACATCAATGTGGTCGGCGATCTTAATGAACGGGATACCTTTGTCCATCCCGTAATCCTTACGGTTGAACACCATACTTCCCTTAATCTCACCTGAGCCTGTCCCCTTCCCGGAGACCGTTAAGGTCAACTTCTCAGGGTTTGACACTCCTCGTATTGTGAAATCGCCATCCACTTCAAAGGTGTGAGGCCCTGTCCGCACAAACTTAGTGGACTTAAATGTGATCAACGGATTTTGTTCAACGTCGAAAAAGTCCCTGCTCTTTAGCTTGCGGTTCTTCATGCCGCTTCCTGTATCGACGCTCGCCGCCTGGATGTTGACTTCCAGAACGCCTGTCGTTTCGTCAGGAGATGTAAAAGTTAAAGCGGCATCCCACTTATCGAATTTGCCGGCGATCTTCACCGAGGATTTAACATGGAAATTGATCCAACTCTCTATCGGGGAAAGTTCGAAGATCGGAGCTTGCGCCCGGCTTAGTGGCGGAAAAATGATTGACGCAAGGAAGATACTTAACTGCGCAGCGCACCGTGCGGGCCCCATCAGTTTCATTTCAAAACTCCCGCTTGATACCTGCATGAAGGTCGCCCAGAGTGCATTGCACTAAGGCCATGCAAGCTTCCTTTGGTCAGGTTCTCACTGAATTGCCGGCCGACGAACTGTTAGTTCTCACAGACGACGTTTTTTGCTCCTTTACGACCCCAACCACAGTCGGTTACGAGCTTGGCTCGACGCTGGTGACCAGCAACCTGCCCTTTCAGGAGTTGACCGAAGTGTTGGGGTCGGAACGGCTGACCGGCCTCACCCACCACGTGCACATCCCGGAGATGAACGGCGAGAGTTACCGCCTCAAGCAGAGCAAGCACAAACGCAACCCTCAACCCGGCCGCTAAATCACCACTTCATCTCTCGCGGAGTGTGGCGTCTTCCGCTCCGGCCTACACGCGGTGCGCAAACCGGACCGCGGGCCTCTGCTCGCTTCACTTTTCCACAGATTTTCAAACGGACCACCTCGACCCCTGTATTGACAGGGATGATTGCAAGGCCCTAGCCTAGCATTCACGGCTTCGGGGGAAGCTGGCTCATAGGTTA
>Ga0209266_1000129_pt1 | contig 64293 bp, 60 predicted proteins | sample GraSoiAngelo_132_FD_185889 | JGI IMG/M metagenome (GOLD analysis project Ga0209266, IMG submission 185889) | Grasslands soil microbial communities from the Angelo Coastal Reserve, California, USA - 14_0929_02_40cm (SPAdes) (version 2) | ecosystem: Environmental > Terrestrial > Soil > Grasslands ...
CAGACTGCGCGCGATATTGCTCAGTTTCACGCCCTGACTGGCCTGAATCCCGAACAGCATCTCGCCGACGAAATTTCGCAAAGGCTTGCTGAGACCGGCGGGGAGTTCGCAAGTGAAGCGGGTGAGCGGGGCTTTCAGACGAGAACGAATTTTGCTATGTTGCACCGGGGACGCCTCCAAGGTAGGTCAGGATTTTTTGGCGAAAACCCTTCTACCACGGATTCCGTCCCCTCCCCCTTATCCGAAACGATAAACCTCTGTCCTTCCATCACTTGCACGCGTTTGCAACAAAAACTCAGGAAGGTCCTGAAGTAAAGAAAGGCCGGTGATTGAACATGGCGCGTAAGCGAACGTATTTCCGGTGGAGGAGCATGAAAAACCAAAGGTCAACCCCTGCCTAATTCCTTGATTTGCTTGCGAGTTTCTCGATTTGCTGGGCTTTTTTGACGACGGTCACGGAAAGGGTAGAAGCCGCGTCCGTCTTATCGATTTCGTTCTTGAGATCGGAGGCCATTTCATAGAGTTTGGCGATATCTGCCCGAAGAGCTTTCTGGTTCGCGAGTTCGATGGCTTTGGGATTGGGCGTGCTCGGTTCCAGGCCTTGGGGAGCATTGGGGTCACGACCGTTGGGGTAAACCTTGGCCCTCGGCGAAGCTCCCGAACCTGGTGCTGGCGCCTGGAGCCCGGCGAGAAGAGGTTCCGCGCCAAAAACGCCGGCAACGCAACACAATCCCGCTAACAAGTGACGTCTTGATTCTGGCATGAGTCACCTCGGTAAAGCAGCGTCCCGACACCTGCGGCGCTCGTGGATAATGCTTTCGCGATCGCGAAGCTGCTCGACCCTACCTTTAGCCCCTTTTTCACGGTTTCGCAAGGCACGAAATAAAGAGAGGGCGAGACGAGTCTTCTTCTCACCCGTCTGTTAGGGTTGAACGAAAATTCCATGTTGCGCCGTGCCGGTAAATCCGGTTCAATGCTGGGGCACAGCGTAAGGGGGGAAATCTATGAGAAAGCAGTATGCATTTTTGGCGGCAGGATGTCTGACAGTCGGATTGATGGCGGCGCTGGGCTCGGCGCAGATGGACAAGGCCTCGAAGCCCAGTCCAGCGGCGAAGGCAAGCTGCGCGCTGGCCGACGGAAAGACCATCACCGTGGATTACTCCAGCCCGCGCGCCAAGGGGCGCAAGATTTTTGGCGGGCTGGTTCCCTACGGCGAGGTGTGGCGCGCCGGAGCCAATGAAGCAACCACGTTCGTTACCACTGCTGACCTGATGGTCGGCGGCACACATGTGCCTGCCGGCAAGTACACCATTTTCGCGATCCCCAACAAGGACAAATGGACGCTGGTGATCAGCAAGAAAACCGGCGAGTGGGGCATCCCATACCCAGGGGCGTCGGAAGATCTGTCGCGAATCGACATGAAGGCGTCGACTCTGCCCTCGACGGTTGAGAACTTCACCATCGCGTTTGACAAGACAGGCAGCGGGTGCACGCTACGGATGGATTGGGAGACGACGCGCGCGTCCGTGGACATCTCCAAAATGTAGCTGCCTCCGATTTCAGGAAGCAAAAAAGGCGCATCCGGCACTTTAGCTAGAGCGCCTTTTGATTTTATTGGCCTGCCTGGCGCGTAAACCGGAACACTAAGAGCTTTGGTGAAGTCGCGACATGCCGCGATCGACAAGCATAACCGCTCCAATGACCATCACGGTGGAAAGCAGCACGTTTGGCGTGACCACTTCGCTGACGAACAGCCAGCCAAGCAGAACGGCGACAATCGGATTGACGTAAGTATGCGTGGCAACAAGCGTGGGAGAGTAGTGCTCGAGGAGCCAATTGTAGGCCGTGAACGCAACAACCGAGCCGAAGAGGATGAGATAGCCAAGCGCCAGCCACGAACGCACTGATACAGATGCGAGCGAAAATCCGCGGTACTCCCCAACTACAGTGCCGACCAGAAGCAGTTGGGCAGATCCAGCCAGCAACGAAAGCGCCGACAAGAGAAGCGGATGCCCGGAGAGATGCGACCGCCTGGAATAGACAATCCCAACGGACCAGGAAACCGCGCCCAAAACTACCGCGAGTGAACCGACAAATACGCCCGGGCCGGAATTGAGGGCGCTTCGGCCCATCAGCAGGCCGACACCACCGAATCCCAAAAGAATTCCGGCCAGAAGAGTGGCGTTCAAGCGCCATTGACGGGCGGTGGCGGCGCTAATCAGAAAGACCCAGATCGGTTCGCTGGCAATGAGCAAAGAGGCAAGGCCGGATGGCACTCTTTGTTCCGCCCAATGCAGCGTGCCGTGGCCAACCAGAAAAAAGAAAAAACCGATGATGATGCTGGCGCGGACTTGTCCCCAGGTTGGACGAAGACGCTTTGCCAGGCACCAGACAAGAAGAATCGAGCCAGCAAGCAGGTGGCGTAGGCCTGCGGTGTAGAGTGGAGGAATCGTCTCGACGGCGTAACGAATTGCGAGATACGTGGAGCCCCAGATGAGGTAAATAGAGAGAAACGCAAGAATGACGGTGGCGCGGTTCAGCCTTGGCCGCGCAGCGGCGACCGGAGCGGGGAGGCTAGCGACAATTGCTGCTGTAGAGTCCGTGGACATGCTTTTCACCTATGAGCGCCAGCGAGGGCAGGGGAAGCGTGGGAACGAACGCCTATTGTTGTAATGCTTTATCGCTGCTATGCTCATTACGGGAGGATAACCGATCCGTTGTAACGAGTCAACTGGATTTAACGCATTACCATGAAAGCGGCTCATAACATTTTTTACGCGCACGGATTCGGCAACGTCGCTCCCTGGTTTGACCTGGCGAACAGCGAGGAGTGGGACGGATTCGGCAAACGCACGGATCATTTGAATGACCGGGAATGGCTGGCGGCGTTCTGGAAACATTGGAAACTTGCCCCCATCTCGTTTGACAGCCCTTCCCGCCGCCGATTGCAGGATCTGCGCGAGCTGCTGCGCCGCGCCGCGCAAAAGCTGGCCGCGGGACACTCGCTGGGCACCGGTGAAATCACAAAACTGAATCACGCTCTCAACGTACCGGTGCGGCAGCGGCTCGTCCAGCGCCAAAATGGGTGGCGGGCAGAGCTGCTTCCAATACAGAGGGATGGCAACTGGACGCTCGCGCAAATAGCGGCTTCGCTGGCAGAAACGCTGGCGGGACAGAACGCCGAGCGCGTGCGAATCTGCGCTAACGCGGATTGCCGGTGGATTTTTCACGATCCTACAAAGGCTGGGACCAAGCGGTGGTGCAACGACCGCACCTGCGGCAACCGCGCGCGAGTACGGAGAGCACGGGCAGCACAAAAGCGAAGCGCCTGACAACGAATTTGTGTCCGTTGCCAGGCATGGGAAAAAATCCAATGCAGTTGGATCATGTATTCTTGGGCCGGACGAGTGCTAAAAACTCGTCGCGCGTCTGCTTGTTGTGGCGGAAAGCGCCGAGCATGGCGCTGGTGACGGCCTGGCCATGCTGTTTTTCCACGCCCCGCATCTGCATGCACAGGTGGCGGGCCTCGACGATTACGCCGACACCCTGAGGTGCGATTTTTTCCTGGATTGCTTCCGCAATCTGGCTGGTCATGCGTTCCTGAATCTGCAGCCGCCGCGCAAACATATTGACCAGGCGCGCGATTTTGCTGAGGCCCAGCACGCGCTTCTCCGGCAAATAGGCCACGTGGGCTTTGCCGAAAAACGGAAGGATATGGTGTTCGCAAAGGCTGAAGAATTCGATGTCCTTAACGATGACCATTTCATCGTAGGCCACGCTGAAGGTCGCGCCGTTCAAGACGTGATCCAGATTTTGATGATACCCGCTGGTCAGAAACTTCAGCGCTTTCTCAAAGCGCTCGGGCGTCTTGCGCAACCCCTCGCGATTCGGATCTTCGCCGACCAGCTTGATGATCTCGCGCATGTGGCAGGCGATCTTGCGTGCGTCGATCTCTTGGTTGTCATGTAATAGAATTTCTTCCGTTGGTTTGGTCACGGACGGTTCCCTTCCAGGTTGTCCCCGGCGTACTCGAAACTGTTGTTTCCGGTCTCCTCGACACGGATGCGTTCGAGTTTTGCACTGGAGAAAGATTTAAGGCGCTGAAAAATCTCGATGCACAGATTTTCTGTCGTGGGGACTTTTTCCCGGAACGCGGGCACGTCCTCGTTGAGCGACTTGTGATCGAAATCCTCAAGCACCTGGCGCTCGACAAAGGCATCCAGATCGGCAAGATTAGCGATCATGCCTGTGGCCGAGTCGACGTCTCCGGATATGCTGACTTCCACGACGTAGTTATGACCATGGCCATGGGGATTGTTGCATTTCCCAAAGACACGGCAATTTTCCTCTTCGTTGAGTTGCGAGGCATGCAAGCGGTGCGACGCCGAGAAGCGATACCGCCGGCCAAGCTCAATTTTAAGCGCACCGCTCATGGCTTCCAGGCCCCGTTCGCGCCGTTGCGGTAACAATCGACGAAGAGATCCGGCGATTCGTAGAGCCGCACACGATGCAACCGCCCTTGCGTAATCTTTGGCTCGAGGAGTTGCCAGATGACGCGGGCAATATTTTCGCAGGTGGGAATCTGGCCGGCGAGCTCCGGCACTTCGTAGTTCAAATGACGATGATCCATACGCTGCATGATTTCGCGTTCGAGAATGCCTTTCAATTCTTTCAGGTCCAGCACCATGCCGGTGACGGGATCGGGTTCGCCCTCGATCGTCACCTGCAGCGTGTAATTGTGGCCGTGGCCATGGGGATTATTGCACTTCCCAAAAATGCGGCGGTTCTCCTGCGCTGAAAGATTCGGGTTGTGATACAGGTGTGAAGCTGAGAACTCGATTTTGCGCGTCAGCAGTACCATGGCAATCCGTCTATTTTATCGATTCGGGAGCGCCAATGGCGTATTCCCGGCCCTTCCATTCAATTCTTCCCTTCACGTGGCTTCGGTAGGAGGCCCAGAGCACACCTATATATAGGAATGCCGCGGGAACATAATAAAAGATGAAGGAAAAAGGGAAACGGTTACGAACAAGTTCAAGGCCGTAGAGGGTCTGGCGGGCGAGCAAAAGCAAAACGCCGGACAAAAAGATCAACGGAGATTTCAGGCCAATCAGAATGAGCGCCAATGGAATCCACGGCAGGCTGGATTCGATCTCGCGAAACGCCGTCCACGGCGTCCCGCCAATCAGACGATAAAGATTTTTCTTCCAGCCCTGCCACATGGCGTCGAACGAGCGGTACATGCGCACGCGAACGATGCCTTTGCCGGAAGCGAACCAGATGCGATGGCCCGCGGCCTTGACGCGCATGGCAATGGCCACGTCTTCGAGCACTTCGCCCGCGACGCCGGCATGGCCGCCGATCGCGTCGTAAACGTCGCGGCGAACCATCAAGAACTGGCCGTTCGCAGCGGCGGCAGGAGATTTCGGATCATTCACATTGTCATAGGAAAATAATTTTGCTAGCCGCACGTAGATGTACGGGATAAGCGCTTTCTCGTACCAGTTTTCAGTCACTTGCTCGGGAGAAAAAGAGACTAAGGCGGCTTCGTGCTCTTGAGCGATTTGCAGCACGCGGGCTGCCGAGTTCGACTGGTGCTCGGCGTCAGCATCCGTGAAGAGAAGCCATGAGCCTTTGGCTTGCTGCACGCCGATCCAAAGGGCGTAATTTTTGCCTACCCAACCGTCAGGTAGTCTGTCCGCCTGTAACAAACGCAGGTGCGCATATTTGGCGTTGAGGGTGCGCACTGCGCCCGCCGTCCCATCAGTGGATTGATCGTCCACAACGACAATCTCTGAGATTTCCGGTTGCCGCCCCAACGATTCGATGCACGTGGCGATGACCGCTTCCTCATTTCGCGCTGGGATGATGGCAGAGACAGTCCCTGGCGAAAATGCCGGAACGAAAGCATCATGTGGGGAGACGTTCTGCTCGCTGGTGGACATTACGTATTGGATGCGGACGGGGCGCTTCGCGACCCAGATTGATTGAGTTAGTATAGCAGTTGGATGGCTATCCTCAGGAAATTAGCGGTATGGGGCGCGTTGGGCCTCGCCGGGGCAGTTTTGGTGCTGTTTGCGATGCCCACTTACCGGCAAGGCGAAGCCTCGGTGGCTGGCAAGACGGCGCGCAACTTCCCGCTGGAAATTGCGGGCAAGCCCGCCCATCTCACCGATCTCAAGGGCAAAGTGGTGGTATTGAATTTTTGGGCGACCTGGTGCCCGCCTTGCGTCGAAGAGACTCCGGCTCTCAACCGCCTGCAAAAATACATCGAATCGCGGAACGGCGTCATTCTCGGTGTGGCTGCCGATGAGGATCCTGCCGCTTACCAAAAATTCCTCCGCGAACAGAGCGTCGGCTTCCTGACCTACCGCGATCCATCCACAAGGGACAATCACTCTCCGATCGCTCAGGAGTATGGAACTTCGATGTACCCGGAGACTTACGTCATCGACCGTCACGGCAAAATCGCTCGAAAATTCATCGGCTTCCAGCAATGGGACTCGCCGGACATGCTGGCGTATTTTGACTCCATCCTTGGACAGGGCTGACGAATCCTGCGACACTAGCTACTGCCTAAATCAAAAAAGCTTGTCTGTGGCTGGTCACTTCTACGAGGATTTCCGTTCGTCGCAGACCGGGGCAAAAAATTTGAGGGCGCAACCGGTGTTTAGCCTGTTGCGCCCTCTAACTGAGCCGTAAAGTTTCTAACCTCTTCGATCCCATCTGGCAGGGCAACCGCCGTGAGGCAATTGCGCCCTCCAACCCGGTCCGTCAGGACTTTTCCACTCCCCGGCTCCATCTCGCGACGCAACTCGCTGTTACGCTAGCTGCGTCCCTGGGATGAAACCGTTAAGTTTCAAGTGTTTCCGAACCAACCTGGCGGCGTGACCGCCGTTAGGCTAGTCGCGCCCTCCAAACGGAACCGTTGAGGCTTCGAGCTTCGCGATTCAATCTCGCGGCGCCGCCGATGTTTAATCTTGCTGCGCCCTCTAAATTGATCCGTAAAGTTCTTAAGCTTCCCGGTTCAATCTGGAATGCAAAATAAACTTTCCCGTTTTCGGCGTCAATCAAATTCCGCTTGAACACTTGTGCAAATCTGTGGACGGGTGTGCAAAAATCCACCACGGCAGGATAGAGCCCCGATCGAACCCTATGCGATTCTACGTTCTGGTTTTGTCGCTAGAGCGAAGCTTTTCGCAGGCGAAGCGCGTTGGCGATGACGGACACTGAGCTAAAACTCATCGCTGCGCTGGCAATCATGGGGCTCAGCAGCCATCCGAAAAAAGGAAAGAAAACGCCCGCAGCGATGGGGATTCCGATCACGTTGTAGAGAAATGCGAAAGCCAGGTTTTCCTTGATGTTGCGAATGGTGGCGCGGCTCAACTTGCGCGCGCGAACGATGCCGCGAAGATCTCCTTTTATCAATGTGATGCCAGCGTTTTCAATCGCAACGTCCGTGCCTGTGCCCATGGCGATTCCGACGTCCGCCGCCGCGAGCGCTGGCGCGTCGTTAATTCCATCGCCAGCCATTGCCACAATGTGGCCCTGTTCGCGCAGCCGCTTGACGATTTTACTCTTTTGGTGCGGCAGGACTTCGGCCTCGACTTTTTCAATCCCCAGCTGTTTTGCAATGGATTTCGCTGTGGCCTCTAAATCACCTGTCAGCATCACGATTTGCACGCCCTGTTCTCGCAGCGCCTTCAATGCTTCAGGCGTCGATTCCTTGACGAAGTCCGTCAGTGCGATCATTCCGGCTAGGCGTTCGTTCACCGCCACGAAAACAAAACTCACCGACGCCGTTCGGTCAATGCCGAAATCCACGGCTGGGAGTTTTTCTCCGGTCGCACCTGTCACTCCACGCGACTGCAGGAATCGCAGAGTCCCGACAAGAACTCGATCCTCAAGCACGCGTCCTTCCGCTCCACCGCCGGAAGTTGCGCAAAACTCGGTGACTTCGCCAAGTTCGACTCCTTTATCCTTTGCTGCATCCACGATGGCGCGCGCCAATGGATGTTCGCTAGCTCTCTCCACGCTTGCGGTAAGCCACAACAGCCCTCCCTCGCTGAAGCCTCCTCCATCGAAAACACTTACCCCAGCGACCCGGGGTTTGCCTTCGGTCAGCGTGCCCGTTTTATCCACGACCAGGGTGTCGACTCTGGCGAGCGTCTCCAGCGCCTCGGCGTTGCGCACCAGCACACCGCCGTGCGCGCCGCGGCCGACGGCAACCATAATGGACATCGGCGTCGCAAGGCCCAGTGCGCATGGGCAAGCGATGATCAGCACAGACACAGCCGCCACCAGTGCGTGCGCAAAACGCGGCTCCGGGCCGAACAAAATCCAGCCTGCAAAAGCCAGGATCGCAACGACAACCACTGCCGGCACAAAATAAGCTGCGACGTGATCAGCAAGTCGCTGCAACGGCGCGCGGCTGCGCTGCGCTTCGCTGACGAGTTTCACTATTTGGGCGAGCGTTGTTTCGCTCCCGACACGCTCCGCTTCCATGATGAAGCTGCCGCTGGTGTTCAGCGTGCCGCCGGTAACCTTGTCTCCCATGCTTTTTTCGACTGGCATGGGTTCGCCGGTCACCATGGATTCATCGATGGCGCTCGCGCCTTCGCGTATCGTGCCGTCCACGGGGATGCTCTCGCCCGGGCGTACACGAAGTCTGTCGCCGCGTTTTACCTGATCGAGGGGAACATCGCTCTCCGTGCCATCCGCAGCAAGCAAGTGGGCCTGCTGCGGCGCGAGATTCAACAACGCGCGAATTGCCCCGCTGGTGCGCTGCCTGGCGCGCAACTCCAAAACCTGCCCGAGAAGAACGAGCGTGGTGATCACCGCAGCAGCTTCGAAATAAACGGGCGCGGCGTCATTCATCCCGCGAAACGAGGCTGGAAAAATCTGCGGGAAAAAAGTGGCAAGCACGCTGTCGAAGTACGCGGCGCCAGTGCCGAGCCCGATCAGCGTGAACATGTTCGGGCTGCGATTGACGAGCGAGGACCAGAAGCGCTCAAAAAAAGGCCATCCGCCCCAGAGAACAACTGGCGTCGCAAGAAAAAACTCGATCCCATTTCGAACTGCGGGCGTTAGCTGGGCGCCCATCAGGTCGCCCACCATGGAAAGGAGCAGAAGCGGAAGAGACAATACCGCGCTGATCCAGAAACGCTGCCGCATGGAGTCGTACTCGGGATCGGCTTCGACTTCCGCGAAAACGTCCATCGGCTCCAGGGCCATGCCGCAAATCGGGCAACTCCCCGGACCAATCTGGATGATCTGGGGATGCATCGGACAAGTGTAACGAATTTTCTTTTCGTCAGTCGCGGCGCGCGATGCAGTCGCTCCCGAGTGTCGCGCCGCATCGTGTTCCGCGTGCGCGGGACCCTGCTCCATTCCTGCGGTTCCTGGAGCAGCGAGAAATTTTTCCGGCTCGTCCGAAAATCGTTCGGCACAACGCGTCGAGCAGAAGTAGTAGGTGTTTCCGGCGTGCTCGATTTTGGCGGCGGCCTTTTCCGCCGCAACCATCATTCCGCAGACGGGATCCTTTCGTTTTTCCAGTGTCGTCAAAAACGTCAGGCTTGGAACTTGAGGCTTGGACATTGGCGATGAGTCGGACATATCACTATGTTAGATGAATTCAGGTTACGCGCGGATAGGCCTCGAATTCCGCGGCGGCTGGTATAATGCCGCCCATGACACTCGTGGAAATTACCTACGAATTGCAATCACCGCTGACGGAACAGCAACTGCGCCACCTCGGCGAATTCGCGAACACTTACGGCTTGCGGCGATTCCGCCTTGACGAATCGAAGAAACGGTTGTCGTTCGAGTACGACGCTTCTCGCTTGCGCGAGACGCAGGTGGCGCATGCGCTGGGCCAGGCACGCATCGCCGTCGCCCGCAAAGTGAATTAGTCTAATTCCGAGTGGCTAGGTCGAACCAAGTCAAGGAGCGGCTGGAAATGCGGTCGAGTTCGTTTCCGCGGCCAACTGCCGGTTTCGGCTTTGCGGGAAACGAAAACTGCCGGGAGAGTTCTGCAGTGCTTGCGCCAAAAAAGGAGGGGCCCCCGCTTGGGATGGGGGCCCCTGAAGGCGCGTTTCAGTTGCTGGCGTCGTTTTCACACCAGCGCGTGGGGTCATCCATCACTTGCTTCCCTCTCAGAGGCAGGTGGGAACGATCTGCAAAAAGTGACAAGCAAGCCCCTTCCCCCTCGCTTGTCTCTCCCTACATTTCGTCATTTGAAACGCGCCCACGCTGCCTTCTTATGCAAGGCTTCCGCCAATGTGGCGCACCAAGGGCCTCCACATAAGTACTTGCTTATGTTTAAGTTAGCTTCACCCTACGTGCATCCACAAACGCCAAATCTGCACTAGCGTTTCAATTCGGAACCGATTCCACGCTAAATCAGGAACCTGCCCGTGTTTATCACATTCGAATACTTCTTTGCCACCTGGTTCCAGGACCCGGGTAACAAATTTTTCGAACTCTGGGAACTATCGGTTTTTTTCCAGACCCTCCACAGAATAACGCCCATGCGTGGGCACGTTGCCAAGATTATGTCGCGGCGAATCTTCTGGAGGACGTGCCTCTTTGGAGCTGCCTTCCTGGCCTGCTCGCTCACACTGCTCGCGGACACGCCGGCGTTGCTGCGGAAAGTTCCTGCAGGCGGGTGCTTTTGTCGTTGCGAGGAATCGCATCGGCGAGGCGGCTGCGTAAAGTTGTGCGATTCGAAGCGATTTGCCTCCCGCTGGTGGGCCATCAAGTGCGCGAAACCCCACATGCATACACCGGCGAACAACTCAAACGCCGGCCCGAGATTCCCGCATCCCGGCCGCGCCGAACACGCGCAACTCCATCCGTAGTTGGTGTTTTCGACTTTCAATTTCGGCTGAAAATATTCTGATCGGAACGTGGAACTACTTTTTCTGCCGGCAGGAATTCTAGCGAGCTTCCGCTTCGACAGCCGCCCGCGTCGCGCGCCCCAGGGTAGAATTTGTTTCGATTAGGAGCTTGGCCAAAATTTCTGGGATTTCGAAAACGGCACGATTGTTCTGAGCAGCTACGTTACTTCGAAATTTGGCAAGCGTTGCGGGATCGAGCATCCGCTTCACACCTTCCACGACGTTTTCGAAACTCTTCAATACAATGCCGACGCCCTTTTCTTTCACCCAGTCCGCATTGTAGCGCTCCTGGGGAAGCGTCCACGCGTTGCATTCGATCAATACGGGAAGCTTGCGAACCATGGCTTCCGCGACGCTGCCGGGGCCGGGCTTGCCGATCAGAAAATCCGCAGCGCGCATCAGCCGATGAACTTCCTTCGTAAAGCCAACGATATGAACCGGCATTTTCCAACGGCGGGCGCGCAATTTCGCGGCGAGCTCTTCGTTTCGTCCGCAAATCAGAATCAATTGCAGCGGCAACCCAGCAGCCTCGAGTTTTTCCGTGATGTCGCACATCACTTTGGAACCGTGGCCGCCGAAGAGCACGATGGCCGTCGGCAAATCTTCCCGCAATCCCATTTCCCGGCGCAGCGCAACCGAATCTGAATTGTCTTCGAGGTAAAAATCCGAGCGCAAAATCATTCCCGAAGTCAGAAAAATATGAGCGTCATCATGGCCCATCGCTCGCGCCTGGTCGGCGGCTTTTTCCGTGCCAGCGATCACATACTGCTCCGCGATCGGCTCGATCCAGAAGCGCGGCGGAAAATCGGCCAGGTCCGTGATGATGGTGACAAACGGACGGCCGGGATAAACCTTGTTCCAGCTCTCGCAAATTTGCCGGTTGAAATGAGGGATTACGGAGATGAGCAAGTCCGCAGGTTTTTCGCGCCAAAATCGTTCGAGCAGATTTACCAACGGCCGGTGAAATATGCGGATGGTGGCCTGGAGAATGCGCAGGAGATACGTGCTGCCAAGGGTCCAGCCGTTTTGCAGCAGGATATTGTACTGCTGCTGTATACGAATCCCGGTGAGTTTGCGCAAAACGTCCAGCCGGTCCGTCAGGTCCTGGAACTGGACGAGTTCGATCTGCCAGTCACGTTGCTGCTGGGAAATTACCGTCTGTAAAGCTACTGCGGCGTTGCGATGCCCTCCTCCGCCATCATGGAAGACGACGTGAATTTTTTTCATTGGCAGGATTGTGCCACAAACCGAAGCTAATTGGGGAGAGCACGCTCCATGCCATGTGGATAACCGAATAACTGATTTGTGCTCAATAGGTTCCGTAGACACATTCACGCAGATTTCGCAACCTCTTTACAGGCTGTTCATATCGAGGGAAGAAAATTACACCATGCGCTGCGACCTTCATGTTCACTCGATCGCATCCGGAATGTTCAACGCTCCCGGGCTAAATCGCATTTGCCGGGAGTGCTACACCGAGCCCGCGGAAGTCTATGAACGGCTGAAGCGAATGGGCATGTCCATCGTCACCCTAACCGACCATGACTCCATCGACGGCGCGGAGCCCCTGCGGCAGTATGCCGACTTTTTCCTAAGCGAAGAAGTGACCGTCCGAATGCCCAGCGGAACCGAGATGCATATGGGCGTCTATGGCATAACCGAACGCGACCATGCTGAAATTCACCGGCGTAGAAATGATTTCATAGCGCTGTTGATGTACCTCACCGAACGTAAACTTTTCTTCAGCGCCAATCATGTTTTCTCCGGGTTGACTGGGCGCCGCGAAGCGGAAGATTTTCATTGGTTTGAATCGTATGTGCCGGCGTTTGAGACGCGCAACGGGCAGATGTGGCCCCGGTCCAATGAGAGTGCTGCGCGGCTGGCGACACGACTGGGAAAAATCGCGATTGCGGGCAGCGACTCGCACACCATCGCGGGCGTCGGACATACGTTTACGGAAGTGCGGGGCGCGCGAACGATAGATGAATTTTTCGCGGGACTGCGGACTGGGCATGGACGAATCCACGGCGTGCACGGGAGCTGGGGCAAGCTTACGGCAGACGTTTTCAGCATCGTGCGGTCACTCTTCTGGGACGAACCGTGGACGCTGGCGATGTCACCGCTGGCGTTACTGGTGCCGGCTTTCACAGCGGGACACTGGCTGAACGAAATTCGTTATTGCCGGAAGTGGTCCTCCGCGATTGAGCGCGGCGAGAAGCGCAAGCGGATGCTGTGGGATTTGGATTCCAACTTCGAGGCCAACTGGGCAAGTTGAGGTGCGTGGTGCGCAAGCCCTCCAATTCGTCGCCGCATCCGAAAAGAAAAACAATTCACGCACGGGCGGTTTGCTGGCTGGAAATCTTTCTCGCCTATGCATGCATCTTTCTGATTGAAAGCGCATGTCTGTTTCCAGCGGTGTGGGTGAGGTAAGGCGATGGCAGTCGCACGCAACCTCTGGGGATACATCGACCGGCGCGATCATCGGCTGATGCGGCGGATGAATCGCTGGCGCGCCCCGCGCTGGATCCGCATCTGGATGATCGCGGCCACGCGCATGGGCGACGGCTGGATCTGGTACGGCCTGGGGCTGATGCTGCTCGCGTATGGAGGCCCCCAGCGTTTTGCGGCCATCGGGGCTGCAGGCTCCGCGGCGGTTCTGGGCATTTTTGTCTTCAAAGCGCTGAAGAGACTGAGCCAGCGGCCGAGGCCTTGCCAGATCGAGCCGCACTGCTGGTCGAAGGTGCTGCCTCCGGACAAGTTTTCGTTTCCTTCGGGCCACACGATGACGGCGTTTTCGATCGCGCTGGTGGTCAGCTACTTTTATCCTTCGCTCGAAGGCATGCTTTTTTTCCTGGCGCTGAGCATTGCTGTGTCTCGCATCGTGCTGGGGATGCACTTCCTAAGCGATGTCTTGGCAGGCGTGGTCATGGGCGTTGCCCTCGGCTGCGCTTCGATCACCGCGTTCGCCTCGCTCGGCCTCATCTAGCGGCCACGCAGATTGCTCTGGCAGCGGATCTTCTTGGCCTGCAATTTCCGTGAAGCTTTCAAAACCAGCGAAACAATTCAGCACATCGCGATGGTATGAAAACCCGGGCCCGGACTTAATCGCGGTATATTGAAGCGGATGGCCGAAGCCGCCCAAGCCCCTCCCAGTGTTGCTAGCCGACAACAATCTCATTCCTATCTGGTTTTCTTGCTGCAGGTTTCGCGGCCCGGGCTGTGGAGCACGACCTCCCTCTTTTACCTCATGCCGCTCGGACATGCGGACATTTTGCATTCCGGAAAACTCTGGCTGGGATTGGTTTTCGTACTGTTTCCGCTTGGCTTTCTGCTTTACGGCGTCAATGACATTGTCGATGCCGAGAGCGATTCGCTGAACCCACGCAAAGGCACGTTCATGTTCGGTTCACGCGGCGCGCGCGAACAACTGGCTGCGTTGAAATGGCAGATTGCCGCGGTGCAAGTTCCATTCGTGGCGGCATTCTATTTTTTCGTCGGGCCGCGCATTTTGTGGTGGTACGCCGTGCTTCTGCTCGCCGTGGGACTCTACAACGCGCCGAAGATCGCCTGGAAAGGCCGGCCGCCGTTCGACGTGCTGATTCAGGCGAGCTACCTGCTCGTGTTTGTGCTGAGCAGCTGGCTAAACAACGCGCGGCAACTTCCCTGGCAGACTTTTTTGTTTGGCGCGATGTTTGCCATGCACTCGCATATTTTTGGTGAGGTGATGGACATTGAGCCGGACCGCTTGAGCGGGTGGCGAACGACGGCGACGGTGATTGGAAGAGTGCGCGCCAAATTCTTGATTGCTGCTTTTTTGTGCGTTGAAACCGCTTTGGTGCAGTTTTATTTTCGAGACTGGACCATTACGGGTTTCCTCGCCATCGGAGCGCTGTGGTTCCTGGTCGATGCGACCTTGCTATGGAAAGAGCGTGCTTATAGTCCAAGAGAAATGCGCCTCTTCTTGTGGGGCTGGAACGCCGCAGCGCTGCTGGGAATGATCTGGGACTGGACCAGCGGCACGCTGACGCATGTCGTCTCTTCGGCAGGAATTCTGCCGTGAGCGCAAAATACCTGCTCGAAATCAGTGTGCAAACTCTGGAAGGCGCAATGGCGGCGGAGCGCGGCGGCGCGGACCGCATTGAGCTCTGCGAGAATTTGTCGATTGGCGGAGTGACGCCAAGCACTGAACTCCTTCGCGCGACGCGAGCGAGGCTTCACATTCCGATTTTTTCCATGGTGCGGCCGCGCGGAGGAGACTTCATGTATTCGGCTGCCGAGTTCGCGGAGATGCAGCGCACGATCGTGGCGGCGAAGGAATGCGGCGCGGATGGCGTCGTACTAGGCATCCTCACGAAGGACCAAAAAGTGGATCTCGAGCAAACGCGCGGACTGGTCGAGATCGCGAAGCCGTTGCCGGTTACGTTTCATCGCGGGTTCGATGAAGCCGCAGATTTGCGCCAAGCGCTCGAAGATGTAATTCGGTCTGGCGCACAAAGAATTCTGACGTCGGGCGGCGCGAAGAGCGCGCTCGAGGGATCCGTCGTTCTCGCCGAACTCATCGAAGCCGCGAGGGAACAGATCGTCATTGTCCCGGGCGCAGGAATCAAAGTCGAAAATATTGGTCTGATTGCGCAGCGAACGAAGGCGCACGAATTTCACTCCGGGCTGAGCAGCTCGCTTCCTTATGGGAGCCGCGAGCACAAAAAGTTTGAAGAAGAAGTGCGCAAGCTGGCAGAGCAACTTGCACGAATCAGCCCTGCCCGGAGCATCTCGGATTGAACAGGATCGAGCAGGATCCTTCGTCGCCACGCTCCTCAGGACAGGAACCCTTTATCGCATTCCTAGTTGACAATAACTGGCCACCCTCCCCTTTTTTTTGTAAATGTTGCATCTAAAGGACTTATAGTTCGTGTAAGTGGTTTAGAATCAACACTTGCGGGCACGCTTCTATAAGTCGATTCTAAATGGCTTAGAGTAGCCGCAAAATGAGAGAGTTCACCGCGCGCAAACCGCGCGGTGAGGCGGAGGTTCTCCACTCCGGAGCGGCAAAGACCGCCGCCCCTCCGGTCGAAAAGATAGCGGGGAAATAAAAACTGCGGCAGACGAGTCTGCCGCAGTTCGCGCAGGCCACAATTTGGCCTGAAAAACATTATACCACATCTGGCTGGGGCAAGTCCGGGGAAACTTCTTGGGACCGGTGACGCAGTTTCCGATTACGAAACTTGCCGTGCACTCTCAGAAGAAGCAAGGCTAAGCTGAGAAATCTTTTCGCGGTGTGATGGTGTCTAAGTAGTTCTATAGAAGGGGAAGTCAAGAGAAAGCACTCCTTCCACAGGTGGAGTTTCTCTTGCTTCCAGCCCCACCTACTTGAAGAGGGTCGGTTCTGACTGGCCGCGCCCTCTGCGCGAGTGCCGAACATGGCGCCCCAGCGGTTTTCTCTCTCAGCAGTTTTCATCGCTTGTTCGCGACAAAGCAGTTGACGACCACGTGAGAGCACTTCGCATTCGCCGATGGCTTCTGATTGCTGGCTACATTGCGATTGCGGCAGGTGCGTATTGCACTATTCATCTCAGGTCACGAGCGCAAGCCAACCCTCGCGCCGTTGCTTCTGCTCAGGATGAAGTTTACGAAGCCGTGGTCCGTGATGTGGGGCCTTTGCGGGTCTGGCAGCCGTTACACTCTTAGAAAGAAATGGGGACGCTGGCAAATCGTGAACAAGTGGATGGTCTGGGTATCATAGAGAGTCCCTGATCATGTTCTCATTTCTGGGTAGCCTGCCTAATAACCGGTACGAAATAAACTAGGCTTTTTGTGCGTGGCGGCGGAAATGTTGGTACATCCAACTCGTCGGTGGGAACGTCCTGTCAAGGAGTTCTAGGAGAACTAGGTCTGTTTGTAAATCACATCTCTCTTGACTTGACTGGAAGTAAATATCAGCTTAACTTCCGGCCAGCTACTCTACATGCTGATGTAGATTCCTGTCCCAGCTCGAAGGAGAGCAATCGACATGGTTCCAAGAAAAAAGAAAGAAATGTTGCGCGCAGGACTGGGAGCGCTGGCGATGATCGCTATTGCGTCGTTAGCCTCCTCCTCGAATTCGGCTTCTCCGCAATCCTCAAAGGGCCCGAACGGCAACGCCTATGGTTACTACGTCACGAACAACACGCCAGGTTTCATCAGTCGGGCAGTGGACCAGGGCCCGGCCGATCCCAACACGGTGATCAGCGTAACGGCGTGGCTGAAGCTGCAGAATGAGAATCAACTCGGTCAACTCGTTCAGCAGCTTTATAACAAGAACTCTCCCAACTTCCACAAGTGGCTCAACCAAAGCCAGTTCAACGCGAGTTTTTCTCCGACGGCCCAGCAGGTGAACGCGGTACAGAATTTTCTTACCGCGCACGGCTTTTCGGTAACCGGCGTGGCAGAGAATAACTTTTACGTCAAAGTGCAAGGCAGCATCGGACAAGTCGAGCAGGCTTTCCACACGTCCATTCACAATTTTTCCTTCAATGGGGCGACGCACCGATCGAACACATCTGATCCCGCGGGAAACGATCCCAGCATGGGGCTGATCGCCGCGGTCACGGGAATGGACGACCTGGGATATGAACCGGCGTACTCCTTCCCGGTAGAAGCGGATCCGACGAACGGGCAGTTTTATCCCCTCGGGACGGGGCCCGCCGGAGCGTTCTTCGAATCGCAGTGTTTCACGGGCGTGCAGACGCTGACGTTCCCGAACAACGCGACAGCTTCGACGGTCCCGCAAGCCACCTACACGGGGAGTGTTTATGGGGCGCCGATCACGAACAAACAGCTTGGGCATCTGCCTTCCTGCGGCTACCAGCCCAGCGAAGTGCAAACGGCGTACAACCTGAACGCGCTCTATGCGCAGGGATTTGACGGCTCCGGCCAGACGATCGTGATCGTGGATGCATACGGGTCGGATACCATCCAGCAAGACGCGGAGATTTTTTCGCAGGTCTACGGATTGCCCGACATCACGCCGGCGAACTTCCAAATCGCCAAGGCTCCAGGCTTAGTCAACAATCCCAAAGGCCCTGCAAGAAACTGGACCATTGAAACGACGCTGGACGTGGAGTGGGCGCATGCGTTGGCACCAAAAGCAAACATCGCGCTGGTCACGGCGACGGACCGTTCGTCGCTGGATGAAGCCGTCAACCTCGCGGTGGTCCGCCACCTGGGCAACGTGATCTCGAATAGCTGGTCGAGCATCGAAATTTTCGGCAACCCGGCGACACACGACCGCATGAATCGTATTTTGCAAATGGCGGCGGCAGAAGGCGTGGATGTGAATTTCGCGACGGGTGATTTTGGCGATGAGACGATACGCATTGGAATTAAGGCTGTGGACTTTCCAGCAAGCTCCCCCTTCGCTACAGGGATTGGAGGCACAAGCCTGGCATTGAACCCGGACAATACAATGGCATTCCAGACTGGATGGGGCACCAACCTAACACGGCTGGCAAATCCTATTTCGACCCACTCGTCGCCGGTGATCCCGCCGCTGATTTTCGGTTTCCAGGATGGAGCGGGAGGCGGGACGAGCGCGGAGTTTGCGAAACCGGCGTTCCAATCGGGACTTCCGGGCAACGCGCGGCTGGTCCCGGATATCTCCATGCTGGCGGACCCTCAGACCGGCGCGGAATTGATCGAGACGTTTAACGGGGTCACCGAGGTTGGCGTGATTGGCGGAACGAGCCTGGCTACGCCGCTGTTCTCCGCAGTGATGGCCATCGCTTCGCAGAAAGCGGGGCATGGGCTCGGTCAGGCGGCCGCCTTGGTTTACAATCTGCCTGCGGGCGCGGTCACCGATGTAGTGCCCATCAGCGCGCCCACCAACGCGCATGGGACGATCACCACGGCCAGCGGAACGATCACGCTAGCGCCTGAACAACTTGCCGGCCCGCTCGGCAATACCACGGTGTTTTATGCGCCGCTATTCAACAGCCCTGCCTCCACACGATGGGACGTGCTGACGTTCGGGACGGACTCTTCACTGACCACGGCTGTGGGATGGGATAACGTGACCGGTGTGGGGACACCGAATGGGCAGGCGTTTGTAAACGCCATCGCGCCTTAAGAATTAGTCATTCACTCAGGCTTTCTGGGCTTGGCGGCGGAGGGTCAAGCCTTCTGGGCTTGCCTACGCAGAAAAGTTGGGACGTCCAGATCGTCAGAGGGAACGTCCTGGCTGACTTCGCGGACGTTATTCGACTCGGGGTTTGTAAGTACAAACCCCGAACCCCGTTGCTGGACCTGATGGACGACGTTCGGCAAAGCCTGCTGCACCGGCTCATCTGGTATTTCGCGGCCGGCCTTCCAAGTCTTCGGCAAGAACGATTGCTTCTGGTGGATGTTTTTCTTGTTGGCGTCCTTGAAGCCGGCGGCGATAACGGTGATCTTCACGGAGTCCTTCATGTTGTCATCCTGCACGGCGCCGAAAATAATGTTGGCATTTTCGTGCGCGGCTTTTTGAATGACGCTCGAAGCTTCGTGAACTTCATGCAGCGTAAGACTGGAGCTGCCAGAAATGTTGATGAGGATGCCCTGCGCGCCCTGGATGGTATTGTCCTCCAGCAGCGGGCTGGCGATGGCGCGGTTGGCGGCATCCACGGCGCGATTTGTGCCGGTGGCGACGGCAGTGCCCATCACGGCGTAGCCCTGGCCGTGCATGATGGCTTTCACATCGGCAAAGTCGCGGTTGATGATTCCGGGCACGGTAATGATGTCCGAGATGCCTTGTACGGCTTGTCGAAGAATGTCATCGGCAATGCGGAAAGCGTCAAAGAAGCTGGTGCCGCGCTCGACGGTGTCCATCAAACGCTCGTTGGGAATGACGATGACGGTGTCGACGGCGCCGATGAGTTCCTGGAGGGCTTGCTCGGCCTGCATCATGCGGCGCTTGCCTTCAAAGGCGAATGGTTTGGTGACGACGGCGACGCTCAAGGCGCCCAATTCGCTAGCGAGCGAAGCGACGACGGGCGCCGCGCCACTGCCCGTGCCTCCGCCGAGGCCAGAGGTGATAAAAATCATGTCTGAGCCTTCGAGCGCTTCGATAATTTTCTCGGTGTCTTCGAGCGCGGCTTTGCGGCCAACTTCAGGATTGGCGCCTGCGCCGAGTCCCTTGGTGAGCTTCGCGCCGAGCTGCAGTTTGACGGGCGCCTGAGACAGCTTGAGCGCCTGCAGGTCGGTGTTGGCGGTGATGAACTCGACGCCTTCGAGCTTGGCGCGAATCATGCGATTGACCGCGTTGCACCCGCCCCCGCCCACGCCGATGACCTTGATCTTCGCCGGCTGCAGCTCCTCGCTGAAGCTCATGCGAATTCCTGCTTCTCTTGTCGTCATATTTCCCCAACCTTCTCCACGTTGGCTGGTAGCTCTCGGGCAGGGTCACGAGGCGCCGGCGAACATGGCTTTCAATTTGGATACCAGATTTCCCCCGCGCTGCGGCGCAGAGCGCCGCGCCTTCGCGCCATACAAAACCAGGCCCACTACGGTTGCATATTCCGGCTGCGCCACCTGTTCCGGCAGATCAGCCAAGCCTTTGGGTTCCGCGACGCGCACGGGCAGATGGAAGGACTGCTCGATCAGTTCAGCGAGCCCGTGCAAGCGCGCGCCGCCGCCCGCCAGGACAAATCCTGCGGGGAGCTGGCCGTCCAGCCCGGCGCGCTGCAAGTCGTCGCGAATCAGCGAAAGCAATTCCATGGCGCGTGGCTCGATGATGTCCGTCAACATGTGCGCGAAGATGGTCCGCGGCGGACGATCACCGACGCTGGCAATCTCGATTGCGCCATTTCCCTTCATATAGGCGGAAGCGGCGCAGCCGTGGCGGCGCTTGAGCCTTTCCGCCTCCGGAATGGGCGTGCGCAAGCCAACGGCGAGATCATTGGTGAAGTGATCGCCTCCGATCGGAACGGCGCTACTGTGACGCACCACGCCAGCGCCGAAGACAAGCAATTCGGTGGTGCCGCCGCCGATGTCCAGGAGGCAACAGCCGAGGTCGCGCTCGTCCTGCGTGAGGCAGGATTCCGCGGAAGCGAGCGGTTCGAGAACTGTATCGGTGACGAGGATGCCAGCCTTGTTCGCGGCGGTGACGAGATTCTGGGTGGCGGCGACGGAGGAAGTGACGAGATGAACGTTCACTTCCAGCCGCTGGCCAACCATGCCGATGGCGTCGCGAATGCCGTTCTGCGCATCCACCATGAATTCGTGCGGAAGGACATGAAGGACTTCGCGGTCTTCGGGCAGGGTGATGTTGCGAGCGGCGTCGACGGCGCGGCGCACGTCTTCGCGCTCGATGTCTCGCGGACGCTGACCCAGAGTGATGCCGCCGCGGCTGTTTACCCCGCGCACGTGGCCGCCGGCGACGCCGATGAGCGCCTCTTCCACTGGCACGTTTGCAACACTTTCGGCTTCTTCGACCGCGCGCCGTATGGAACTCACCGTGGAATCGAGATTGACGATGAGGCCCTTGCGCAACCCTTTGGACTCCGCAGCGCCGAGGGCCAGGAACTTCACAAGTTCGCCATCGATTTCAGCGATCAAAACGCAAGTTTTTGTACTGCCGATGTCCAGCCCAATCAGGTATTTGTCTCTCTTCGCCAAGCCGCCGCTCCTGCGATGAAGCTATTTTGTTCTTGCCGCCGTGGCGCCCGGACTGGTGTCGGGATTCACGACCACTTGCCGCGAATACTGCAAATCGATGGATTGCACGCGGCCGGCATTCGCCTGCCACTGCGAAAAATTGTCGATCAGCATTTTGTACTTGCCGCTGAACTCGCCCGAGCCGAAGTGAATCGTGACAGCCTGCGAATCGCTGGGGTTCGCAAGACCGGTCATCACCACTCGCAAATCCTTCAGATTGGAGAGATCGACCTCGCTGACGCGATCGGACGAGCCGGCTCGCACGAGGTCGATATCCTTGATGAATTCCTCATAAGTCTGCATGCGCTTTTCGCGCTGGTCTCGCGGCACTTCTTCCGAGACGCCGGTGACAATGGGAAAGTGCAATTCTTCGCCGCGCGGACGGTCGAGGATGACACCATGCGCGTCAATCAGCCCCAGTTCGTTGCCATTGCGGGCGAAGGCGATGGGAATGCGCTCGGTCAGCTCGATGCGCAGACGATTCGGCAGGATGCGCTGCACGCTGGCGGATTCGACCCAGGGAATCTGTTCTAACTGGCCCCGGCGAGACTCCAGTGGGATGCGCAAAACGCTTCGATTCCGGTCGTGGACAAACTGCTGGAGAACCGCTTCACGGCTGACGATGTGATTGCCGGTCACTTCGATCTGGTCCGGCTTCAGGAGCAGCATGCTGGGTGAATAAAGCAGAAATTGCGCGCCGTAATAGGCTGCAGTCGCACCCACAATGCCGGATAAACTCAGGACGAGTAGGTGACGGTAGAACGGCCAGCCCCGCCCGCTGAATTTCTTGCGGCGGATTTCGACTGGCTTCTGACGGCGCAAATAGCGCGGCTCCTCGTCGGCAATCAGTTCGGGCCGGTAAGCGTCGGCGTCCCTTGCCGCAGTCGCATTGCGCTGCATGGCCTTCACGCGTTCCAAACGACCACCTCGTTTTCGAGATTCACGCCGAAACTTTTCTGCACGCGTTCGCGGACGTCAGCAATCAGAGCGAGCATGTCTTTGGATGAGGCGTGGCCGGCGTTCACAAAGAAATTGGCATGACGACCACTGACCTGAGCATCGCCCACGGACAGTCCTTTGAGTCCCAATTGATCGATCATGCGGCCCGCGGAAGCACCCGGAGGGTTCTTGAAGATGCATCCGGCACTCTTCTGGCCGAGCGGCTGGCTGGAGCGCCGCTTTTCGTTGCAGATGCGAATTCCTTTTAGTATTTCTTGATACGACTTGGAGGGTAGTTCCAATATCACTGCGAGCATCATATCATCAGGCGCAAAAGAAGTGTGACGGTATTCGAAAGAAATTTGATCGCCCCGGAGGACTTCGATCTTCCGGCTAGCCGCCCGATAGAGCTTCACTTCCCGAACGTAGCTGCCGATCTGCATGCCATAGGCTCCAGCATTCATGCGGAGAGCGCCTCCGACGGTACCGGGAACCCCAATGAGACCCTCCATGCCGCCGAGGTCGTTCTTGGCGCAGAAGGTGATCATGCGGCCAAGGTCGGCAGCGGCGTCCACGTGAGCGAGGTTGCGGTCGAGGACGACGTCTGGCTCCGGGCGGACGAGTTGCAGGACTACCCAAGGCAGCTCATCGTCACCTACGAGCAAGTTCGAGCCTCCGCCGAGAAACTTGTGGGGAATGCCGTTGGCGTCGAGCAGACTCAGAAGATCAGGAAGGCTCTCGTGCTTCTTGATGCGCAGCAAGTCGGTGGTCCCGCCAATGCCCAGCGAAGTCAATTCGGCAAGCGCGGCGCCATGCTGCAGCTCCACGTGGAGCTCCGCGAGTTTGCCGACGATCTTGGGATCATGAATGCGCATGAGGCGTCGGATGCTCCGTTCCCAGCAAAACCATGAATTCGTTGCTCGCCCGGCTGATATTGCCCGCGCCGATGGTGAGGATGGCGTCCCCTGGGCGAGCTTGCTTGAGCAGGAACTCGATGCCTTCTTGCATCGAACGAAAATAATGGACGTTCTTGTGCCCGGCGTCGCGAATGGCGCGCGCAAGCGCTTCGCTGGTTACGCCCGGGATGGGCGCTTCGCTAGCCGCATAAATGTCGAGCAACACGAGGATGTCCGCCTGATTGAACGCACGGCAGAATTCATCCCAAAGGTGCTGAGTGCGCGTATAACGATGAGGCTGGAAGAGCACAAGCAGGCGATTGAACTTGCATCCGCGGGCCGCTTCGAGCGTGGCGCGAATTTCGGCGGGGTGATGGCCATAGTCGTCAACGACGGTAATGTCGTTGACCACGCCCTTGATATCAAAGCGGCGGCCCACGCCGGCAAACTTAGCGAGACCTTCGCGGATCAGGTCAGCGGGAACGTTCAAATAGAGGGCAACGGCGGCGGCCGCCGCAGCGTTGCAAACGTTGTGCATGCCGGGAGGATGCGCCAGACGGAACAAGCCGAGGTCTTCACCTCTGTAGGTGAGCTGGAACTCGCTGCCTAGACCCTCCAGCTTCACGTCACTGATGACCAGATCGGCCTGGCTCGACGTTCCATAAGTAATGATGGGTCGTTTCACGCTGGGAATGATGGCTTGCACATTGGGTTCATCGATGCAGAGGATGGCCGCCCCGTAAAATGGCACGCGATTCACAAACTGGATAAAGGCGTCCTGAATGTCTTCGAGAGAGGTGTACTGGTCGAGATGTTCGCGATCAATGGTGGTGACGACCGCGACCACGGGCGCGAGCATCAGGAAGCTGCGGTCGCTTTCGTCCGCTTCGACCACAAAGTATTCGCCTTTGCCAAGCCGAGCGGTGGTGCCGGCCTGATTGACTCTCCCGCCGATGACAAAGGTGGGGTCGAGATGCGCGGCCGCGAGTACGGAGGCAACGATCGAGGTCGTGGTCGTCTTGCCGTGCGCCCCGGCAACGGCAATTCCGTATTTCAGGCGCATCAGCTCCGCAAGCATTTCCGCGCGTGGAATCACAGGAATCTTGTTCTTGTGGGCTTCGATAACCTCGGGATTGTCCGGCTTCACGGCAGAGGAAGTGACTACGACGTGAGCGCCATCCGCGCTCGACGCTTTGTGGCCTTCATAAATCGTCGCGCCCAGATTTTGCAGCCGCTCGGTGATGGTGGACAGCTTGACGTCCGAGCCGGATACCGAATAGCCGAGTGTCAAGAGAACTTCGGCAATACCGCTCATGCCGATGCCGCCAATGCCGACCAGGTGGATTCGTTGAAAATTGCGAAAAGAAACCATCATGCGTTTGCCCTCTGCCGATTTTCTTGCACGTTCGCGGCCTCTGCGATGAGATTCACGATATCGCGCGCGGCATGAGGGCGGGCAAGGCCGCGCGCGGCGGTTGACAATTCTTCGATCTCCTGGGGCTGGTCAAGGAGAGCGAAAATTTCGCCGGTTAGTTTTTCGGGCGTAAGCTCTGCTTCCGATATTAGGCGGCCGGCGCCCGCGCGGGACATTTCCTGCGCGTTGCGCAATTGGTGGCTGTCCGTCGCTCTTCCGAAGGGAATGAAAATGGCGGCCCTGCCCGCAGCGGCGATTTCCGCTGCGGTGATGGCTCCCGCGCGGCAAACAATAATATCCGCCCAGGCAAAGCGTTCCGGCATGTCTGTGAGGAACGGGACAACCTCCGCATGGATTTCGCGCCGCGCGTAAGCAGTACGCACTGCATTGTAATCGCGCTCACCAGTCTGATGCACGATGGCCAATTCATTCTTGCGCACCGCGAGGCGGTCCATGGCGTCGACAAATGTGCGGTTGATTGGCAACGCCCCCTGGCTGCCACCGGTGATGAGCAGCCGAAAAGGCTTTTCCAGTCGCCGCGGCGTTATGGCGAAAAACTCCGGCCGCACCGGGCAACCCGTGACAATCGCCTTCTTTCCCCAATCGCGTGCAGAAACTTCATAGCCGGTCGCAATTCGTGTAGAAATTCTAGCCAGCACCTTGTTCGTGAAACCCGGCTCGGCGTTGGGTTCGAAGATGACATTGGGTACACGTCCCAGCCAGGTTGCAAACATCATGGGGCCGGCGGCATATCCGCCGACGCCAAACGCCGCGACAGGTTTGTGCTTGCGCAGTACGCGGCGCGCATCGAGCATTGCGGGCACGAGCATCGCCATATTCTTTACCAGCGTCGCGCCACCTTTGCCCTTCAATCCGGCAACGCGCAGCGTCTCGAGCGGCAGCCCGGCCTGCGGCACCAGCTTCATTTCAATTCCGCGTTCTGTTCCCACCAGCACGACTTCCCTTTCGTTTCCTCTCGCAAGCCATTCCCGCGCAATCGCCAGAGCAGGAAAAACGTGTCCACCCGTGCCGCCACCTGCAATCAGCAATTTCACTGGACTGGTCGGCTCCTCACGCTTCCGCCACACGCTGCGAAATATTCAGTAGAACGCCGGTGGCCAGCAGCATGACCAGCAAACTCGATCCGCCATAGCTGATGAACGGCAGCGGAATTCCTTTCGTCGGCACCATTCCCAGCACCACAGCAAAATTAATCAGCGCCTGGCACAGCACCATCGCGGTGATGCCCAGCGCCAGCAGCCGTCCGAATCCGTCCGGCGCGCCCAGGGCGGCGCGCAGCCCACGCCAGCCGTAGACCACAAAAAGGGCGATGACGGCGATGGCCCCGAGAAAGCCCAGTTCCTCGCAAATGACCGCATAAATAAAATCCGTGTGCGCTTCGGGCAGATAGAAGAGCTTTTGTTTGCTCTCCATCAGGCCCACGCCCGTGAATCCGCCGGAGCCGACGGCGATGAGTGACTGTAATAGCTGGAATCCAGCGCCTTGTGGATCGGAATCTGGATGCAGAAAAGCCATCAATCGAGCTTGCCGGTAGGCTACCTGGGTGATGAGCAGATACACCAAGGGGATTGCGCCCGCGAGCCCCACGGCGAGCCACTTCCAGGAAAGACCCGCAACGAACAGAATCGCGGCCGCCACAACGAGAATATCAATGGAGGTCCCGAGGTCAGGCTGCAGCAGGATCAACGCGACATAAACGAGAATGGGGCCGGCTGCTGGAAAAATCGTTTCCCAGAAATCTTCCTTGCAAAATTCCATGCTGGCCTTGTTGCGGCGTCGCTGATCCATGAACCACGCGAGGTAAAGAATGGTGGCTAGCTTCGCCGGTTCTGACGGCTGGATGCCCACCGGGCCGAACTTGATCCAGCGATGCGTGGCATGGGACTTGTCGAGGAAAAACGTGCCGACGAGCATCAACAAGACGATGCAAACTACAGGATAAATTACCGCCGGCTCGCGCAGACGCCGGTAGTCCGTCCTCATCAGAGCAAACATTCCCAGGAGCCCGATAAAGAGCCAAGCAGCCTGGCGAACGACAAAGATGTAGGAGTGGCCGTACTGTTGTTGCGCGGTGACTGCGGAGGCGCTGAAAATCATCACGGCGCCAAGCAGGCACAACGCCAGCGTCACTCCAAAGAGAACGCGGTCATTTTCCAGTCGTCTCGGCACGTTCACTCACCCTCTTGCAGAAGTACTCGCCGCTTGGCGCTCGAGTTGGTGCACCAGGTCTTTGAACACGCCGCCGCGGTGCTCGTAATTCTGAAATTGATCGAAACTGGCGCAGGCGGGAGCGAGAAGCACCACGTCGCCGGGCCGTGCCGCGTGCGAAGCAATTTCCACTGCCCGCTCGATGGTTCCGGCGCGCTCGATGGCCACGCTGCCGGTAATTTGGCTTTCGATTTTTTCGGCTGCGGCACCAATCAGGAGCGCCAGAATGGCTTTATCTCGCAACGGTTTTTGCAGGACGGTGTAATCGCTGCCTTTATCTTTACCGCCCAGCAGGATCAGGATTCGTCCGGGAAAAGCATCCAGCGCTTTCAACGTGGCATCCACGTTAGTCGCCTTCGAATCGTTGTAATAGCGCACGCCGCCGATTTCGGCAACGAACTCGAGGCGATGCTCCACGCCTGCAAACGAGCGCACTCCGTTCGCGATAGCTGCTGGTTCAGCCCCAGCCAGCCGCGTCGCCGCTACAGCCGCGAGCACATTTTCCAGGTTGTGCGCGCCCGCCAGCGGAATCGCTTTGAGATGCAATACTGTTTCTTCCTGGCCTTCATGGCGAAACAAAATTTCGCTTCCCCGTAGGAACGCTCCCTGGGCCACGCGTTGCTTGCGGCTGAACCAGAAGACATGCGGCTTCGCCGGCGCAAGCGGCGTGGTCGCCGGATCATCTGCATTCAGGACCGCGCTGTCGGCTTCCGTCTGATTCTCGAAAATGCGCGCTTTGGCGCGGCCATACGCTTCGAGCGTGTGGTGCCGGTCCAGATGGTCGGGGGTGAGATTCAAGAACACACTGATGTTGGGTCGAAAGGTTTCTATCAGCTCCAGTTGAAAACTGCTTAATTCCACCACCGTGATCGAATCGTTGCTGGTCTGCTCCACTCGTGCGATCAAAGGAGTGCCAATGTTTCCGGCGAGAATCGTGGAAAAGCCGGCGTTCTTCAAAATGTGATCGATCAAGGAAGTCGTCGTCGTCTTCCCGTTGGACCCGGTAATTCCGATCAGCCTTCCGCGTAGAAAACGGGCCGCAAGCTCGACTTCGCTCCAGATAGTGACGCCCTTGGCGCACGCGGTTTGCAGCAGGGGAGCATCGGCCGGTACGCCGGGACTCGGAACGATCAGATCCTGCTCGAGGAATGAATTTTCCCGGTGGCCGCCCAGCTCCAGCCTTACACCGGCAGTACGAAGCGGCGCAATCGCATCGGTGATTTCGTTTTCGGTACGCGCATCCGTCGCAGTCACGACGGCACCGCGTGAGACGCAAAAGAGCGCGGTGGCCACACCTGTTCTTGCCAGTCCAACGACCAGCACGCGCTTGCCCCGCAACTCAAACGGATTCGGCATAACTCCCGCAAACCAGAATGCTTCGTTACCTCAATTTCAACGTCGTAAGTGCGAACAGCGCAAAAACGAGAGCTGCGATCCAAAACCGTACGATTACTTTCGATTCGCTCCAGCCAAGCAATTCGAAATGGTGATGGATGGGCGCCATGCGAAAGATGCGCTTGCCGCGGAGCTTGAACGAGCCCACCTGCAGAATTACCGAAACGGCTTCCAGCACAAAAACGCCGCCGACAAAGAACAGCAGAATCTCCTGCTTGATAATGACGGCGATCACACCGAGCGTTCCTCCCAGCGAAAGTGAGCCGACATCTCCCATGAAGATTTCCGCGGGATGTGCGTTGTACCAAAGGAAGCCGAGCGATGCGCCGACGAGTGCGCCGCAGAAGACTGTTAGCTCGCCCACCTTCGGGATGTATTGAATGTCGAGGTACGTGGCCCAGCGGAAGTTGCTGCTGACGTAGGTCAACACTGTCAGGGCTCCCGCCGCGATGACTGTGCAGCCAATAGCGAGACCGTCCAGCCCGTCCGTCAAGTTGACGGCATTCGAAGAGCCGACGATCACAACGCCCACAAAAAAGAGAAATGGAATGAAAGCCAGCGGCCACAAATGCGGTGAATGCATGAACGAGTGGAAAACAAGATCGGGGCGGAAGCGCTTCAGGAACGGAATCATCAACTGCGTGGAGTAAGCGCTGTGAGTGGTCAGAACGAGGAGCGAAACGCCCACCACCAGGCTGACGAACACCTGGAAATAGATTTTCTTTTTCGCGGTGAGACCTAGATTGCGCTGCTTGGAGACCTTTGCGTAATCGTCGATGAAACCGATGACCGCGAAACCGATCAGTGCGAATAGCGACAGCAGGATGAAAGGGTTTGTCAGATCAGCCCAGAGCAGTGTCGGTACGGCGGTAGAAAGAACAATCAGTACGCCACCCATCGTTGGCGTGCCTGCTTTTTTCTTGTGCTCCTGCGGGCCTTCTTCGCGTATGAACTGGCCGATTTGCAGTTCGCGCAGGCGCCGGATCAGCGAGGGGCCGAAAACCAGCGCCAGAAACATTGCTGTGAGACTCGCATACACGGTTCGAACAGTGATGTAACGAAATACATTCAGCGGGCTGATGTACTTGCGCAAAACTTCGTAGAGGAGGTAGTAAAGCATTTCAGTGCTGTACCTCCTGACCCGTGATTTCCCCGGCCGCCGCGTGCCGCGCGATCAGCGCTTCCACAATTTGCTCCATCTTCACACCGCGCGAACCTTTCACCAGCAGCAAATCGCCAGACGCAATAAAGTCCGCCAGAAATCCGGCGGCCTCCTGCGGCCTGGCGAAAAACTTCGCTCGCTCGCGCGGGAGTCCCGCCCCCACGGCGCCTTCTACGACCTGCGCTGCGTCGCCGGATACGCCGATAACCCAATCAATCTTCGCGGTCTTCGCGGCAAATTGGCCTGCGGCGCGATGCAATTCCGGCGAAGCTGTGCCCAACTCGCGCATCTCGCCGGCAGCGAGGATACGCCGCCGAAAATTCGGTGTGGCCGCAAGCAGTTCCGTCATGGCTTGCAGCGCCGCGGGACTCGAGTTGTAGCTGTCGTTGATAAGCGCCGCCCCGTTTGAAAACCGCAATAGCTCCCCGCGCATCGCCGGCGCACGCAGCGAACGAAACACGTCCTGCGCTTCCGCTGCGCCGATGTCCCATACGCTCGCCGCTGCCAGAGCCGCCAGCGCGTTGGCGATTGCGTGACGCCCCGGAACATTCAGCTCTAACCGCACGCGTCCTTCGGGACTTACATAGTCAAAAGCCGTTCCCAGCGCTCCGCGATCCTCGATGTCACGGGCCATGAAAAAAGCCGTGTTCTCGATGCCATACGTCAATACGCGCCCGGGCGCGAATGCTCCAAACGCAGCGACGCGCGGGTCGTCCGCGTTGAGCACCGCAGTGGACTCGCGGCCGTTCAGCCCTTCAATTAACTCGCGCTTCGCGAGCGCAATCTCGTCCACCGACGCAAAAAATTCCAGGTGCGCCGGCGAAACGCGCGTCACCAGTCCGACATCCGGCCGGGCGATTTCCGCTAGCCGTGCAAGCTCACCGCGGCGCGACATTCCCATTTCCAGCACAACCGCCTGATGCGTTTCCTCCAATCGAAACAGCGTCAGCGGCAGCCCGTACTCGTTATTTAAGTTTCCTTCCGATTTCAGGACCCGCAGCTTCGCGCCCAGCAGTGCCGCGAGGATCTCCTTCGTGGTGGTCTTGCCAACAGAACCCGTGACTCCGGCAATTTTCCCGCCCCAAGACTCGCGCACCGCGCGCGCCAGTTGCTTGAGCGCGAGGAAGGTATCCTCCACGGCGATGCATCGGCCGCGGACCGGGTCTGCATATCGCGGAAGCTGCGCCTCTGCCACCACCGCCGCAATGGCTCCGCCTTCCAGCGCACCGGCCACATGGGCGTGTCCATCGTGACGCGGTCCGTGGATGGCGATGAACAGTTCTCCGGCACGAATCGCGCGAGAATCAATCGACACACCGGCCAGCCGGGCCAAGGGGTTGAGTCCCGTCCCCGGCCGAGTACCCAGAGCGTCAGCCACCTGTGTAATCGTCCACCGCATAAGTTCCTCAAAGGATTCGTCTTACCCCAGTACCGAACGCCTCGCTGTGTTCTCAACGTTTTGAGGGCTCCTCCTTTCGAGAGGTCCGCAATTGGCTCACCCCGACGGTGTCGGGACCCGAGCGCCCTCGTCTCTACTATGAACTAAGCGCGCTAGGTGCCAAACCCTGAGCCACCTCGCGGCTCGCCTTTCGACGGACCGCCGTTACTGCTTTCGTCTCGCGGTCCTTCAAAACCACGTTCGCGCAAGGCGCGCCGCGCCATTTCGCGATCGTCAAACTCAAACGTTCTGTCGGCGAGAATCTGATAATTCTCGTGGCCTTTTCCCGCCAACAATACGATGTCGCCACTGCGGGCTTCGTCCATGGCCATGCCGATGGCCTTCTCTCTGTCCGGTTCGATCAGATATTTTCCGGCGGTTTTCTGCAGCCCCACGATGATGTCGCTGATGATCTTCAGCGGGTCTTCGCTGCGCGGATTGTCGCTGGAAAGAATTGTCAGATCGCTGAGCCTGCCGGTGACTTCTCCCATCACCGGCCGCTTGGTCCGGTCCTTTTCTCCGCCACAGCCGAACAGCGTGATGATCCGGCCCTTGGGATTCAGCTCGCGCGCGGTTCGAATCAGGTTTTCCAAGGCATCGTCGGTGTGCGCATAATCGACGATTACCAGGAAGGGTTGCCCAAGATCGATCCGCTGGAAACGCCCGGAAACACTTTCAAGATTGCGGATGCCACTTTCAATGACTTCGTTTGAAAGACCCAACGCCTGCGCCGCTCCGATTGCGGCCAGGAGATTGTAAACGTTGATCCTGCCGACCAGCCGCGATTCCACGTGCACCTTTCCATTTGGCGTCTGTGCCGTGAACGTCAAACCGTCGAAAGTGAGTTGAAATTTCTTTGTGGTGATGTCGGCGTCCAATTCCAGTCCATATGTGACGGTTTTCTTAGCGAGCCCGACCAGCCGCTTGCCGAATTGGTCGTCCCCATTCAACACTGCAACTTCCGGTGCACCGGCCCCTGTGCCCGCAAACAAGCGCTTCTTTGCCGCGAAATAATCCTCGAACGTCTTGTGAAAATCCATGTGCTCGCGCGTGAGGTTGGTAAACACAGCGGCTTGAAAATGGCACCCCCATAGCCGGTCCATCGCCAGCGAATGCGAGCTGGCTTCGAGCACCGCGTACTTTCCGCCCGCATCGCGAATCTCCGCGAAAAAACCCTGCAAGTCCACCGATTCAGGGGTCGTATTGGGCGCGGGGTAGTCGCCGAGAGGCGTGTGATACGCAATCGTTCCAAACAATCCAGTTTTGGTGCCGGAAGCCTTCACGATGGCATCCACGACGGAGGTCGTAGTCGTTTTCCCGTTCGTGCCCGTCACCCCAACGAGCTGCAGCGCGTTCGCAGGATGCCTCAGGAAATTCGCGGCCGTGATCGCCAGCGCTTTGCGCGCTTCTCGAACCTGAATCCACGTCACGCCCGTGATCCTGCCGGGAGCCTTGTCTTCACTCGCTATGGCAACTGCGCCCCGCTTGATGGCGTCCCGAATAAAAGCGTTTCCGTCTGCCTTCGCTCCATGCAAGGCAAAAAAGAGCGAGCCCGGCTGCACTTTTCGCGAATCGCAAGCCACCTTATGAATGATCAGTTTGTTTGCGCTGGCAGGCAGAGTTGTCTCCACGCCTTGGAACACTTCGCTCAGCGTTCTTCCGCTGTCCGTTGTGCTCGTGGGGGCAGAATGCTTTCGTTGGCGGTCAACCTGGTTCGTGGCGGCGTCCTGTACTTGTTCGTCTTGGCTAAATCCAGTTTTCATCCTAATGCCTGACTCTCCGGAACGGCTTCGCAATTTTTGCCGCTGGTGTTCCGAACTGCACGGTTATCTTCGCGCCCTGCCGGACCTTGGCTCCAGCGGCCGGCGTTTGGCTTGTTGCAAGACTGCTGCCAACCAGGACCGGCTCCAGCCCCAGCTTCAAACACATTTCCGTCACTTCGCGCATGGTCTTTCCGGAAAAGTCCGGCACCTGAATGTCGCCGCCCTCGTCCACAGCCACCGTCACCGGAGGCGCAGGGCTATTGCCCTCTCTAGTGTTGGTTGCCGCGGACTTCGCAGGAGGTTGGTCGGGCTGTTCCGAGAAGTCCGCTGGCGTGAAATCCTCGAGGACCGAACTGTCCGAGGCGTCGCGATTCCTGTACGCTGCCTGGACGAGCCTCGGACCAATAGGCACATCGCGCGGCACATCCAGATACGGCAATACTTGCTCCGCGACGCGCTTGAAAACTGGCGCGGCAACCTGGCCTCCCTCGTGCTGCCCCACCGGCGAATCGAGTGACACCAGAATTGTGACGGCGGGGTTGCTGATCGGCGCAAAACCCGTAAACGAAGCGATCAACTGCGTCCTCGAATATCGTCCCGTCGCGGGATCGATTTTCTGCGCGGAGCCGGTTTTCCCCGCGGCGGTCCAGCCATCGAGATGCGCGAGTTTTCCCGTGCCGTTCAGTACCACGCCTTCCATAAGCCTCCGTAGAGTCGCGGCCGTCTCCGGCCGGATTACTCTTCGCGGCTCGGAGTGTGCCAGCGCGCCTTCCGCAGTCAGTACGCGATCGCCGCGCTTCAATTCCGCAACGACGTGTGGTTTGTATAGCATTCCTCCGTTAGCAATCGCGGAAACAGCGCTGATGAGCTGAATCGGCGTGACCCCGACTTCCTGCCCCATGGAGATCGATCCAATCGAGACCGCCGACCAGTTGTCCAATCGCCGCAAGAGCCCTTTGCTTTCCCCGGGCATGTCCACGCCGGTCGGCTGGCCAAAGCCAAATGCCCGGATGTAGTCGTAAAATTTCGGCGCTCCCAGCCGCAGCGCTATTTTGATCGCACCCACATCGCTCGACTGCGCCAGAATGTCGGCGACAGTCAGCATGCCAAACGGCTTATGGTCGCGGATGCGATGCCCGGCAACGTAAACCGCCCCATTCTCGCAATCGAAAACTTCCGTAGGCCGCGTAATTCCTTGGTCGAACGCCGCTGCTAGAGTGATGAGCTTAAAAGTTGATCCCGGCTCGTACAGTGCCATGACCGCGCGGTTCATTCGTGCTTCCGCCGGCGCCTCGTTCGCCACATTAGGGTTGAACTTCGGCCAGTTCGCCAGCCCGAGAATTTCCCCGGTATTCGGATTCATCACCATCACGGTGCCGGCCATCGCGTGTGTCTTGGCAATCGCTGCGGCCAGCTCTCGCTCCGCGATGTACTGGATTTTTTCGTCCAGCGTCAGAACCACGTTCGCACCCGGCTCGCGTCGGGCTTCTCCACCATCGAACCAGCGTTGTCGCGCGTCCGCCATCACGATGATTTTTTCGCTCTTGCCCCGGATCTGGTTATCTAATTCGTATTCGATCCCGCCCAAACCCTTTTCATCGAGATCGACGAAGCCCAGCACATGCGACGCCAGGTCGCGCTTCGGATAAATGCGCTGATTTTCTTTTTGGAAGTAGACGCCCTTCAGATTGAGCGCTTCGACCGCTTCCTTCTTGTCGGGTGGCAGCTTGCGCGCGATCCACACGAACGAATGCGAAGATTCAAATCGCGCTTCCAGCACTTCACGCGGAATCCCCAGCACGCCGGAAATCAGCCGCGCCGCCAGTTGCTGGTCGCCAAGCTCGGACGGCACCGCGAACGCCGAATCCACGGGGATGCTCATCGCCAGCGGGTGCATGTTGCGGTCGTAGATCGCGCCGCGCTTCGGCGTTATTTCAATTACGCGCTGCTGCTGCCGCTGCGCTCTAGCCATGTATTCGGTGTGAAGGAAGAGTTGCAGGTATCCCAGCCGCCCAAAAACGACGGTCATCCATAGAAGTGATAGGCAGGCAACAATCAGCAGACGGTTGACCGTACTGCGCTCAGTAAACGAGTTGACCGTCTTACGGTTTCGATTCCATTCGACCGCCCGGCGGTTGCGCTCGGAACCTGCCGCTATGCGGCCACCTGTGTCGGCGTGAGCACGGTTTTCTGGCATGACGAAATCAAATGGACAAGCGCTCCGCCTGGAGATTCAAATGCCTGATAGCAATGGACTGCCGACCCGTACCCTCCGAGTGGAGAGAACTACGGCGCGCGATTCCGCCTAACGTAACGGGCGGCCGCCACTTCTGCGCCGTACGGAGCCTCATATTCCTGCACCTGCGTCGGCAGCGGCTCTGTCAAGCCCAGTTGGCGGCGCGCAATCACGTCGATGCGCATCGGACTGCGCAGTCCGGCGATCTCCAATTTCAAGGACGAATTCAGCGAGGCCGCCTCGGATTGCCGGGCTTTGACGTCCTCGAGCTGAAAACTCAAATCAATGCAGCGGAAATGCTGATAAATGTACAGCATAAAAAACGTGGCAATCACGGTGCCCAGCGCAGCCGTGCGGTACAGCCTGCGCATCTTCGCGGGCTCGACGTGGCGCACGATGCGCGAATTATCGATCCTCTTGACGGTATGAAACTCGGTCATTGCCGATGATTTTTTCCTGCGTGCCATAACATTACCTTGCCGACTGCCAAGGGGTCGGCGTTCTTTCCGCACACCGCAGCTTCGCGCTTCGCGAACGCGGGTTGCCCATCGTTTCTTGTTCACCGGGCAGGATCACATGTTTGGTCAGCACGCGGAGCGTTCCAGTGCGCTCTCCCTCTTGAAACGCGCGCTTCACCAGGCGGTCTTCCCGCGAGTGGTAGCTCAACACCACCCAGCGTCCTCCTGAATTCATTGTGGCCGGGGTCCGAGAAAGAAACTGCCCGAGTTCCTCCATCTCTCGATTCACCGCTATCCGCAGCGCCAGAAACGTTTTTGTTGCGGGATGCAGTCTCTGCCTTCCCCATTGCTTTCGGGCCCCTGCCACAGTCGTTGCCAAGTGCGCGGTGTCCCTTATGGGTCGCGCTCGCACGATCGCCTTGGCGATCCTTCTGGAATCGTGCTCGTCCGCTTCGCGGAAGAGCAAGTCGGCAATTTCCTTCTCCGACCAACGATTCACAATCTCGTCTGCCGTTAGTTCTTCGCCGACAGTATCCATCCGCATGTCCAGCGGAGCAGCCTCGCGAAATGAAAATCCGCGCGCGGCTTGATCAAGCTGCATGCTCGAAACCCCCAAGTCGGCCAAGGCCCCGTCCACCCCGGGAATCCCCAACTCTTGCGCGACCTCCGCAATCCTCGAGAACCGGGCGTGTACCAGCGTCACTTTCGCCCCAAAGATCTTGAGCCGCTCCTGCGCCAGCTCCAGCGCCTGTGCGTCCCGGTCCAGACTGATCAACCGCCCAGAGGTCAATCTCTTCGCGATTGCTTCCGAGTGTCCGCCCGCTCCCAGCGTGGCGTCGATGTACGTTCCGTCCGGCTTTATTCGCAGCCATTCGAGCACCTCTTGCAACAGCACCGGCGTGTGCGGCGCAGCCAATCTTGCAAAACCCTAGATTCCCAAATCTTCGAGCGCCTTGTCGTCTTCGTCCGTGTACGGCTCGTTCTTCAATTGATCCAAAACTCTGGTATGGTTCATCACTTCCAGATAGTCCAAGTTCCCCAGGACGTCCACGTCACCCTTGGTTTGGGCTGCTTCCCGCAGTACGGTCGGCAGCAGCAGCCTTCCCTGCCCATCGAGCTCCACCGTCTGTCCGTAATAGCTCGTCCGCATCAGGAACTTTCTCTTCGCCCGGTTTGTGCTCGGCATCTGCGCCAGCTTGTCTTCGATCTCCGACCAAACTTTCATGGGGTAAATCCTGGCCGTCTCACCGGTGGTGCTGGTGATATAAAACTGATTCCCGTACTCCTTCAATTCGTCGAGAAACACGGCGGGTATCTTCAACCGACCCTTCTCGTCCACCTTCGCCGGACAGTTGCCCCGCAGCTTCATGCGCCCCGCTGTCGGCCATTTTGCGGCCGCCTGAAATGTCAGCCGTCCTGCGGCTGCCCAAGGCGATGTTGACGCCGTTTTTCGCGGTGTCAGACACCAAAATGTGGTCTAGAATGGCCAAAAATGCTCCACTTTCGCCACAGATCTGGGAACCTGTTGAATTTATTCTAAAGCGCCCTATTCCCCACTACCCCGCCCCTACTTCTACCCACTTCTTACCACTTTTCGCCACATCCTACCCTGCTTTTGGTGCTTGTCAAGAGGAAACATGCATTTTTTTAAAAATAGTTGTGAAAAATTATTTGCGTTCGATTTTCATTCCTGGACACCATAGCTTGTGGTCTCGCCAAGATTTGCTAACTAGGCTTAGGGGTTAGTATCTCTGCCGCTCCCACGCGCACCGGGACACGGGTTTTGCTTCGTAGAAATCCCTATTTGAATTGAAAATGAGTCGTGCTAATCTTCCGAGGTCGTCGACTTTTCGGATCCGTCAAGGAGTCTCAATCATGGAATGGGTTACGCCTCAGCACGAAGAGATCAACCTCAACTGCGAAGTCAGCTCGTACGCCAACGCACAGCTCTAATCTTTCTGGCCGCTCAAAGCGGTCAGTGGCAAACGAGCAGGAATGCGCGTAAAAGTCCTCGGCTCCGCAGCCGGGGGCGGCTTTCCCCAATGGAATTGTGCTTGTCCAAACTGTAGCGGCCTACGCAACGGCAGTGTTAAGGCGCGCCCACGCACGCAAACTCAAATCGCAATCGCGGCGGATCCTGAATACGCGCTTCGCGCCTATTGGACTCTCGTTAACGCTTCCCCCGACCTTCGCTGGCAAATCGTTGCTACGCCCGAGCTAGCTCCTTTCCCAAACACGCGGTCTTCCACTGCAATCATGGATGTCTATCTGCAAAGCGCCGATGTCGACGCCCTTATGGGTTTGCTGCACTTGCGGGAGTTCCAGGCGTTCAAAGTTTTCTCCATGCCAGCTATCCGGAGTATTTTGTCGGAAGAGAATTCCATCTTCCGAGTCCTGGGCCGCGCGAGCCCGCCAGTGCAATGGTTTTCTCTTCCGTTCTCCTCTCATGTGAACTGGGAGAAGAAGCACAATCCAGACGCAGTTCCGCAATTCACCGCCCACGCCGTATCCCTCGGTGGAGAGTATCCGGATTACATCGGTAGGAAACTGCGAGCCACGCTGCCCGCCCAAGAGGCGGTCATCGCTTTGGCCTTCGAGTTCGCTGGGAAGCGCGTCTTCGTCGCGCCGACGCTGCCCGGTCGCAACACCGAATGGAAGAGGTGGGCCGAATCGAGCGACCTGGTGCTGATCGACGGCACGTTCTGGAGCGACGACGAGTTGCTCCAAACAGGCCGTAGCAAGAAAACAGCTCGGCAAATCGGCCACTTGCCGATTTCCGGTCCGGGCGGATTAATGGACCAGTATCCGAAGTCTGCCAGAGGGCGCAAGGTCCTGATCCACATCAACAATACGAACCCAATATTGAATGAAGTCAGCCCCGAGCACCGCGCCGCGCGTGAAGCCGGATGGGAAATCGCCTATGATGGAATGGAGTTCAACCTATGACTTCTTCCGTCCAAAGTTCGCGCGAAAAGCCGTTGCTCTCGGAAGCGGAATTCATCGCCGGCTTCCATGCCATTGGCGAAGAGCGCTATCACCACAAGCATCCGTTTCACCTGCTCCTGCATGAAGGCAAGCTTACGCGCGGCCAACTTCAGGCGTGGGCGCTGAATCGCTACTACTATCAGAGCCGTATTCCTATCAAGGACGCGGCAATTCTGGCGCGCAGTGAAGATCCCGGGTTTCGCCTCGTCTGGCGCAAACGCATCCTCGATCATGATGGTGACGGAACCAAGCCTGGTGGCATTGAAAAATGGCTGCGTCTTGTTGAAACCACGGGCCTATCCCGCGAACACGCACTCCGCGGCGACGGCATTCTCCCGGCGACGCGTTTCGCCGTCCAGGCGTACGTTGACTTCGTATCCACGCGCTCGCACCTCGAGGCGGTGGCTTCCTCCCTCACCGAACTTTTCTCGAAAAAGTTGATCGTCCTCCGTATGGATCGTCTGCGCGAACACTACCCTTGGCTCTCTGGCGGCCTCGACTATTTCACCGGTCGCCTCACGCAAGCTCCCGAAGACGCCGATTTCGCGCTCGCCTGGGTCGTCAAACACGCCCGCACCCGCGGAGAACAGGATCTGGCCCACGCCGCTCTCCGAGCCAAATGTGACATTCTTTGGGCTCAGCTCGACGCGCTCTATTTTGCATATGTGAATCCCGGCTGGCCGCCGCCGGGCGCTTTCCAACCGGCGAAAGAATCTTTAAGGACTTAGATGACCGCCCGTGAACTAAGCAGCCGTCCGCGCCTTGCTCCTGGTTGCCGCCTCAGCGAAAACAATCAGCAGCGCATCCTGCAAATGCCTGAGCGGGCTCTGCGCCTGAACGGCCCCAGCCTCGAAATCGTTCAGCGTTGCGACGGCAAGCATACCGTCCAGCAAATTGTTTCCGAGCTGCAGCAAATCTATTCCAAGGCGCAAGCGCAAAAAGTGGAAGAGGACATCCTCGGCTATCTCGCTCTTTTGCAAAAGGAACGCGCTCTCGATTTCGAGGTGTAGCGCCGGCTTGCTGGCATCGGTTGAGTTCTGGTGGTCCCGATCCGTTCGCGACCGCATTTCGATTTGGCGATGACATCTACTATTTCCAATCCGCTGGCACTGATTGCCGAACTCACCCACCGCTGCCCGCTCCATTGCGTCTACTGCTCGAATCCCCTTGAATTGCAATCCCGCTCCACCGAACTCTCCACCGAATCGTGGTCTCGCGTCTTTCAGGAAGCCGCCAGTCTCGGCGTCCTCCAAGCCGACTTCACCGGCGGCGAACCTCTCGCCCGCATCGATATTGTCGATCTCGTCCGTGCCGCGCGCTCGGCCGGCTTGTACGTCAATCTGATTACTTCCGGCCTGCCTCTCGATGAATCGAAACTCGCTGCGCTCGTCGCTGCCGGCCTCGATCACATTCAACTCAGCTTCCAAGGTGCGCGCGAAGAACTCTCCAACGAAATCTCCGGCACAAAGTCCCACACGCAAAAACTCCGCGTCCTCGAATGGGTCAAGCAACATCGCGTTGCGCTGACGCTCAATTTCGTCATCCACCACCGCAACATTGATCAACTCGAAGAGATGGTGGCTCTTGCAGAAACTTCGAGCGCGACGCGCATCGAGTTCGCCAACGTCCAGTATTACGGCTGGGCGTTCGCCAATCGCGAAACTCTACTGCCCACGCGCGAGCAGCTGGCTCGCTCCATCGGCGTAATCAAACGCGAGCAGCAACGCCTGGAAGGCAGGATTCGCGTCGAATACGTCGTCCCCGACTATTACGCAAAATACCCCAAGCCCTGCATGGGGGGCTGGGGACGCAAGCTAATGCTGATTGCGCCAAGCGGCGACGCGCTTCCCTGCCACGCCGCACATGTGATTCCCGGCCTCGCGTTTGAAAATGTGAAAGACCATGGCCTGCGCGAAATCTGGGAACGCTCCGCCGCATTCCAGAAATTCCGCGGTGAAGATTGGATGCAGGAGCCTTGCAAGACTTGCGACCGACGCGAGCAGGACTTCGGCGGCTGCCGGTGCCAGGCATCGCTCCTCGCAGGAGATGCCGCTGCCACTGATCCGGTCTGCTCGCTCGCGCCGCTGCGCCCCAAAGTCGACGCGATTCTTGCGGCCGTGAATCTTGCTCCCGCTTCTGTAGCACCGGGGATTGCCGGCCCTTACATAGCCGAGGCACCCCCCGCCAACGAGCCGCCCACTCGGCCTTCCTGGCTCTACCGGCCAAATCCTGCCTAATCCGCCGGCGCGGCTTGCGTTTCTCTCAGTCTCATGACCACTCGCACGATGAAAATCAGGCTCCCGAGCAGCACCAGCGATCCAAACGCTGTCAGCGTGTATGGCGCTCCAATCCGTTTCGCGACGCCGCCTGCGAGCAACGCGCCGATCGGTTGCACGCCCATGAACATCGTTGCGTAAACCGCCATCACGCGGCTGCGCAGCTCATCCGGCACTCGATTTTGAATCAACGTGTTCGTTGCCGCCATCTGCGATGTTGCCGCAGATCCCACCACGAAAAGCACTGCAACGCACAGCCAGAATGTCTTCGCTTGCGAAAAGAGAATCAGGCACACCGAGCAGGTCGTCGAAGTTGCAGCAATCCATCGCGCCAGCCCCTTGTAATGTGTCCGCGCGGCGAAGTGCAGCGCGCCAAGCACCGCCCCGATTCCCGCCGAACTCATCAGCAATCCCAGCGTCCGCGCGTTTCCCTTCAAAATATCCTGCGCGTAAATCGGCATGAACACCGAGTATTGCAAACCAAAAAGGCTCAGCACGCTGAGGAGCAGCAACGCCGACCGCATTGGCAGGTCACTCATTGCAAACCGGAATCCTTGCACAAAACTCCGCAGCGGCGAATCCGTGCTCGGCTTAATCTCCCTCCGCTCGATCCGCATCATCAGCAACGCCACGATCACCGCCACAAAGCTCAATCCGTTCAGAAAGAAACACCACCCTTCTCCCACCCAGGCAATCGCAAACCCTGCAATCGCCGGCCCCGCTACCCGCGCACCATTGAAAATCGAGGAATTCAGCGCGATCGCGTTCGGCAGATCTTCCTTCCCTACCATGTGCACCAGAAACGCCTGCCGTATCGGCACATCAAACGCGTTCACGATTCCGACCAGAAACGCGACGACAATCAATTCCCACTCGTTGATCAATTTCGTCAGCGTCAGCCCCGCCAGCGCAAACGCCAGAATCATCGAGATTGTCTGGGTTGCAATCACGCCGCGATGCCGGTCGTACCGGTCGCCAACGTAGCCGCCGATCGAGGACAGAAACAGCATGGGCACCTGGCTCGCGAAGCCGAACACTCCGAGTAACGCCGCGGATCCGGTTAGTTTATAGACGAGCCAGAGCTGCGCCGTCGTCTGCATCCACGTGCCAATCAGCGAAATGAGTTGTCCGGCAATGAAAAGTTGGAAATTGCGGTGCTGCATGGCGCGGAAGCGCCTAGAAGGGGCCGGAAAGCGCGCGGGCACGGCCGTGCTTACCGCGGTGCGGTCACTGTTCAAAATATTCTTCCTCCACTCGTTGGATGCCAACGCCGTGAACTAGTCACGATGCCGCGAGAGGAGATACGTTGTCAACGCAATCAAAAGGAGAACCCGATCCAGATTGTCTCTCGGAGAAAGGGCGGCGCTATTCGTTGGGAGGGTCTGGCGCGCCCACGTGCAAGTGGCTCAAATCGCGCAGCATGGCTTTGTCTTCTTCGCTCATGCCCCGCGTGAAATTCGGGTCATTCAGGTGCTGATTGCGCGCAGACTCCGGCATATTCTGCAATACCCCCAGCCTCTGCTGAATCGCCCGCTGCCGGTCCGGAGGAAGCTGCTTCCACTTCGGCGCCAAATCATTCCGGACGTGATCCTTCTGTTCCGGCGTCAACCTGCTGAATGTTTCCTCGCGCTTTTTGATTTCTTGTCTGTCCGCCGGAGACAGATTTCTTTGCCTGTTATAGTTCTCGATAACCTTTCTTTGCTCTTGCGGGCTCAGTTGGTTAAGTTTTTTCTGTGGTGGCGGCGTATACGCAGACGGCGGCCGGTTCGGATTGATGCTCGGCGTCCCCATAATGTCAGCTCGATTGGGGTTCGGGCTCGGGGGGCGGTTCGCGCCCGAATTCTGCCGCTCGTTTTGCGCCCTGCGCGCACCCTGCTGCTGTTGTCGGCGCTCCTGCCTTTGCTCTTGTCTCTGCGGTTGTCTCGACGACTGTTGTCGAGGGGGCTGATTCCTCTGCTTGGGCGGCTTATTGTCCTGCCGATTCTGCGCCCAGTTCGCGCGTGGTCCTTGCGCGAAAGCCGGAACAGCCAGCGCCGCGCTCAGTCCCAGCGCTATCAGCCCTCCCGCGAATTGGAGTTTCCGTCTCATTACCCTTTACATGGTTTGATTCGAATTCGCATCGGCGTCATCCGCTTGCACCGGCTGCGGCAACTCGCTCAACGGTGCGAAGTCCGAAATCACGTCGTAATTTTCCAGCACCTGCATGTTCTGATTGATCTTGTCGATGTCCACCGCGCTCAACGAGCTATCCGCAGGACGCGAACCCATCCACACTGTCGCCAGGAGCAGCATCGACGCCGCCAGTACCACTCGCGGCGACGGCGCGAACCATCCCCACCAGCTTTGCTTCACCGGTTCCGCCGCCACTCGCGCGTGCATGCGAATATCAAACGCCGCTGACGGCTCGATCACCGGCATCTCATCCAGCAATACGTTCACCGCGCGAAATTCGTTCACGCGCAGCTGGCACGCCGCGCACGTCGCGAGATGCTTCTCCACGTCTCGGCGTTCGCCTTCCTTCAAGCGCCCGTCCACGTACGGCAAAATTCGGTTTTCCATCCGGCTGCAACTCATGTGACTGTCCTTCCCTTCCTGGCCCAACCTCTATTGCCTTGCTTGCTGCGCCACGAGGGGAGCTAGTTCCACTCGCAGCGTTTCATACGCCCGGAACAGCAGCGATTTCAGCGCGCTCTCCGAGCATTGCAAAATCTTCGAAATCTCTCCGTAATCCAGCTCCTGGTACTTGTGCAACAGCACCGCTGCGCGCTGTTTCTCCGGCAATTTGTCAATCGCATGGCGGATCATTTTCTTGCGCGCTTCTTCGACCAAGTGTTGCTCGATGTTCGGGTGCTTTTCGGCGACATCGATCGTTTTCTCGTCACCATCTTCGGCATCCACCGTTATCGGCGCGTCCAGAGAAATTTCCATGCGCTGGTAACGATTGTCCCGCAGCGAATTCAACGCCAGGTTTGTCGCGATCCGGAAGAGCCAGGTGGTGAACTTCGCGCTCGGCACGTACTCTTCCCGCGCGCGGTACACTCTTATGAAAACTTCCTGCGCCAGGTCTTCCGCCTGCTCCCGGTTCCGAACCATCCGGTACAGGAAATTGACCAGAGGACTCCTGTAGCGATGGAGTAGAAGCGCGAACGACTGTTCATCGCCCGCCTTCGCGTCCAGCATTAGTTGGACGTCCGACCTGGCCATAGTCGCCACACTGTATCAAACCCCTGTTGTCTCAGAAAGTTGCAAATGGAAGGGCGCTCAAAAGCGAAAGGAAGGCGAAACTAAACGTGGAATAAGTGCTGCATTATCAACAAACTGACGACGCCCACGAACACCAGAAGCGCCATCCGCCAATTCGGCTCCCGGTTCACTTCCGGAAGCAAGTCCGTCGCCGCCACGTACAACGTGACGCCTCCCGAAAGGGGCAGCGCATATTTCAATTGCCCTTGCAGCGAAGTCGTCAGAGCCACGCCTGCCACCGTCGCCCCTCCTAATAACCCTGCCGCCAAAATTGCGTTGCGCTTTCCTTGCCCGCTCGCCAGCACGACCGAAGCCACTGTAAACCCCTCCGGCAGCTTGTGCAGAAACACGGCGAAGAACATCACCGCGCCCAGCCATGTCGAAACCAGGAATCCCGCCGCGATCGCCACGCCGTCAAAAAAAGTGTGAATCGTCAGCCCCACCAGCACGCTCGTCCGCGCATGCTGATGACTCATTTCTTCGAAATGTGTTTCTTCGCCAAAATGAAAATGTGGTGCCAGCGTGTGCTCAAACAGGTGCACCAGGAAGTAACCCACCAGTACAAACAGCAGCGCGCTTTCGCCCGACAGCCGCACCGACTCCGGAATTACCTCGACAAACGCCACCGCCAGCATGTACCCGGCGCCCAGCGCCAAAAAATATTGCAGATATTTCCGCGGCCACTCCTTGTGAACAACAAAATATCCGCCGGCCAAATTCCCGGCCGCCGCCACGAGCCCCAGCCCCGCCGCCAGCGCCGTCCGGAATGTCAGATCATGTTCCATCACTAGTGGTATAGGCTCCAGCTTGCGCAACCTTTCATGCCATCTCGGCGGTGATCTATGGTCACATCTTCTCTCCGCCGCTCTTCTCTGCGCCCCCTGCGTTCTTCGCGAACTCTGTACTACTAATCCTCAAATTCGTTGTGCGCCGCGCAAAAATGTTATCGTCCGTCGCAATACCTTCCGACGTGTGGGTCATTTGCTTTTGGTTGCGGCTCCGCCGCGCTGTGTTAATTCTGAGGGTTTTTCCTCACTTTCTTCTTTAGCCAGAATGTCGAAACAAAATCACATCCCCTTCCTGCACCACGTATTCCTTCCCCTCCAACCGCACATGCGCCTTCTCTCGCGCCGCCGCCAGGCTCCCCGCCGCCAGCAAATCATTCCATCGCACGACTTCCGCGCGTATAAATCCTTTCTCGATGTCGCTATGAATCGCTCCCGCCGCCTTCGCCGCCGTCGCTCCCTTTCGAATCGTCCACGCACGCACTTCCGGCTCTCCCGCCGTAAAAAACTGGATCAGCCCCATCAAGTCATACGTCGCCCGAATCAACCGGTTCAGCCCCGGCTCTTTCAATCCGTACGACGCCAGCAATTCCGCGGCTTCCTTCTCCTCCATCTCTGAAAGTTCCGCCTCCAACCGCCCACAAATCGCTACCACCGCCGCGTTCGGCAACCCTTGCAAGGCGCTCAATTTGTGGCGCTCCACCGCCGTTTCCAGCTTGTCCGCTTCCTCGTCCCCCAGGTTCAGCACGTACAACACCGGCCGCGCCGACAAGAATAAGAATCCCCCGATCGACTTTCTCTCCTCCGCCGTCAGCTCCAGTTCCCGCAGCGCCTTCTCCGCCTCCAGATGAATTTTGCATTTCTCCAGCGCGGTTTTCTCGATCTCCAGCGCCGGATCACGTTTCTTCTTCAGATCTTTATCCACCCGCTCTAGGCGCCGCGTAATCTGGTCATGGTCGGAAAGCATCAGCTCCAGATCAAGATTCGTGGCGTCCCGCAGCGGATCAATGCTGCCCTCCGAATGCGGCACCGAAGGATCCTCGAAAACGCGAATCACGTGCGCGATCACGTCCACGTCACGCAGTTGCGCCAAAGCATCGCGCATGCGCTCCTTCTGCATACCGCCCAAGTCCACGTAGTTCACAGTTGCGTAGGTGATCTTCTTTGGGCTGTACAGCTTCGCCAACTCCACGAGCCGCCGTTCCGGCACTTTCGCGACACCCACGTGCGTCGCTGACGCTCCGCTCTTCCCCTCCACGTGCGCCTTCGTCAATATCCGAAACAGAGTCGTCTTCCCAACCTGTGGTAGTCCAATAATTCCAGTCTGCACTCCAGCCCCTTCAACGCGCTAATTTGCGCTCGCACAAACCCATCATCCTAGCACACCCGGTTCCGGGCGCCGTTGCTACGGCCGTCATGACTTCTTAACTCGAGTCCTGATTCCCATTCAGGTCTTCTCCTGCTCTATTCTCATTTTGGGAACTTGCTGTTGACACAGGCATTTCTTCGCGTTAGGGTTTCTTACGGATACCTACATTAGGGTATTTACCTGACACCCTTTTCAGGTATTGTGATTTGGCCTCGTATTTCCAGGCATTGAGAGGAGGTAATTCTCGTGCCTGCCACTGCACGCTCAAACAGAATTCACCCACTCTGCTATGAACACCATTCGGAGATGATCGTTCGAGAGCTATCTTCGAGCGAAGACGCTATAACTTATGCTTGTCAGGAACCTGACTGTTTTGTGAGCTACAGTAGGTCCGATGGCTATTTCCTGAATACCCAGAATCCATTCGTTATGAAGCGATGCCCGATTCCTCCCCATCAGTACTGTGCGCATGATCGTTATCCGATGTACTTGCTCGAAGTGCAGCCGGAACATCCCGACTTCCGCCTCTGGCGATGTCCCCAATGCAATATGAGCCGTTTGGGCGGCCAGCTTACATGATCCTCTAGTAGAGCCCCTTCGTCCTCTCCCTGCACATTGCTCTGAATCTCGCAGTTCCTGCCAAATTCAGTTTCTTGTAAACGCAATCCCATGTTCTCACGTCAAACTGAGGGACTTGAACGCTGGACGGAATTTCTACTTCATGCTGCCAATGGGCCTTACGGTTTTGGACCTCTCGGCTTACGTCGGCCTGCTCGCCGTCGGCGCCGTAACCCTGAACATATTCTTGGGCTTACTCATGGCCTTCCGCTACAGCCCTCACCGCTCCTGGCCAAATCATCGATTCAATTATTTCCGGTTTCACAACTGGACCGGCTACATTGCGCTCGCTCTATCGATCCTCCATCCCGTGATTCTGCTCTTGAACAAAAATCCGCGCTTCCTTGTCTTCGACCTCGTCTATCCCGTACATTCTCCGGCGCAACCCTTTGACAACACCATAGGCGCTGTCGCGCTGTACCTCATCGCATTTGTAGTAGGCACTTCCTACTTGCGCATCACTCTGGGCCGCCATCTTTGGAAGTCCTTCCATTTTTCTATTTATTTCGCAGCTGCCGCTCTTTTCTGGCACAGCCTGTTCACCGATCCCAGCTTGAAAAATGACCCCGTGGATTGGTTCGATGGCGGCAAACTCTTCGTCGAATCTTGTCTGGTCCTTGTCGCTGCCGTCAGTTTGTTGCGCTTGCGACATGCCCGCAAGAAAGCGTTTCATGCCCGCCAAATCGCCCAGCAGATAGCCATGTCTGAATAGAAGTCAAAAAACGTTGTCCGCGAGACAGAGATTGTTAAGCTATTTCTCCGTTTCCTGAATGGAGCCATCGTGGCCGAGACAGCCGCTGTCCCCGCATTTGACGTCGCCGAGGCAACGAAGCACCTCGCTGAACGCGACGAACGTCTGAAACGCCTCATCGAAGAAACCGTCCCGTTCCAACTCAAGATCGAAGCCGCACACTCTCCTTACGAAACTCTCCTTGAAGCTGTCACTCACCAATCCATCTCCGGCAAAGCTGCCGCCACCATCTTCGCCCGCGTCAAGGCGCTCAGCTCCACCGGCGGCATCCCCACTCCCCAGGAGATGCTAAAGCTGCGCAAGCCCGCGCTCCGCAAGGCAGGCCTTTCCGCCGCAAAAATCCTGGCCATGAAAGACCTCGCGCAAAAAACCATCGAAGGCGTCGTCCCCACGCTCGAACAAGCCCAAAAGCTCTCCGACGAAGAGCTTGTCAAGCGTCTCGTCTCTGTCCGCGGCATCGGCGACTGGACCGTCGAAATGTTTTTGATCTTCAGCCTCGGCCGCCCTGACGTTCTTCCCATTCACGACCTCGGCGTCAAGAAAGGCTGGTCCATCACTTACGGCAAGAAGCGCATGCCGAAGCCCAAGGAACTCCTGGCCTTTGGCGAACGCTGGCGTCCCTACCGCACCATCGCCAGTTGGTACATGTGGCGCGCCTGCCAGCGCGCCGGGAACGCGGCCATGCGCAAAATCCGCCCCGCCCATGTCCGCAAACCTCGCCAACACGCCGAGCGTGGTCGAGCGTCGTCCAAGCGCCCGCGCCGCTAACGCCTTAAGCGCGAACACGAGGGGAACGCTCCGACTTTTCGCTTAACCCAGCCGTATTTTTCCTTGACTACCCGGGCCCATCGGAGTAAGGTCTCTTTTAAGAAATCATCTGTTTTGGCCGCGGCGGCTTCTCTGCCGCGTTTTTTATTTGCGCGTGCTTCCTTCCGGCCATCCTTGGGTACTTTCTACTGGCGGTTGCGGAATGCAGTCTTTCACAATTTCAGTGCATTCTAAATCCTTCAGAATCAACACTTGCAGAAGTGCATCAAAACAAAGAACTCACCTTAGAATGAACAGGCTCGAAAGACGCAGGGTCGCAATCACGGCTGACCTAAAAACAAAGGACGTAGCGCGGGAATGGGCATTTTTTGCATTGTACGGGCTTTCATGAGGTTTCGCGGGCCGGAGGTCCTAAGGGACACTTATGAAAAAACGGGGGTATCGGGGGGGCGGTCACTTGTTGAAGGTTTCAGAATTTACTACCTACCGAAACTAACTCTTTCACCATCAAATACATGCCCGCTAATCCCGCAAGCAACACGCCGCTTTCCAGTGAAACTGAAATCCGGTGCAATTTGCTGAACTCCACGAACAAAGGATTGTCTGAAGCCGTCGCTTGAATCGATCCCATCTGCACCCGCAGCGCCGCCATCTTGGGGCTGACCGCATGCTGCGACACGACCGTGAGCAAAATCATGAGCACGACACAAAGTGCCGCCGGCGTCGCAAGACTGGCAAACGTCCGCGTCCGCGCCAGCCGTGCTAGCAGAATCACGATGCCGCAAACCACGCCGATCATGTGCATCCACCAAAGCCCGAACCCCACCATGGCCCCGGCTTGGTCCCGGCTCGCCAGGATCCGGAACGCCCCGGGCGCCACGACAAAACTCAAAAACACATCGCTCCCCAGCCACATGCTCAATCCGAGGAATTCGAGAGTGCGAAGAAAGTTCATCATGGGTGCACTATACAAGACCGTTGCCGTTCCGGCCACGGCATCGCCTTCCAGAGGGCAATCCGGGAAAGCCCGCCAACCCATGCGTGCTCCCGCTTCTAAATAGCAAGTTCAGCACAAAACTCACACGACGACTGCACGATCCAGACTGATAATGGGAGAATGTGGAAGAATGGTGGGCGACAAAGGACTCGAACCTTTGACCTCTCCCGTGTGAGGGGAGCGCTCTAACCAACTGAGCTAGTCGCCCGTTGCCAGTAACCGCGACAGCCGGTCCCGCCATCTATTTGTAACAGGAAGGACGCGGGTTTTCAACCGATGCCGACTGCCACCTCTCAAGTCGTCTCGCAGCTCCAGCGCTCCATCGCGCGCGCCATCTACGGCAAGGAAGATGCCATTCAGCTCGCGCTGATCACTCTGCTCGCGCGGGGCCACCTGCTCATCGAAGACGTTCCCGGAGTCGGCAAGACCACGCTCGCGCAAGCGCTCGCAAAATCTTTTCATTGCAGCTTCCAGCGCATCCAGTTCACGTCCGATCTTCTTCCCAGCGACGTTCTCGGCGTGAGCGTTTACAATCCCGAATCACGCGAATTTGAATTTCGCTCCGGCCCGATTTTCGCCAACGTGGTCCTCGCCGACGAAATCAACCGCACCACTCCGCGCACGCAGTCCGCGCTTCTCGAGGCCATGAACGAAGCGCAAGTCACCGTCGACGGCAAAACGCTTCCGCTTCCGCAGCCTTTTCTCGTCATCGCCACGCAAAATCCCGTCGAGCACCACGGCACGTACCCTTTGCCCGAATCGCAGCTCGACCGTTTCTTGATGCGCATCAAGATGGGCTATCCCTCGCACGAAACGGAAAAAGAAATTCTCCGCAAGCGCGTTGGCGATAATCCTCTTGATTCGCTCGATCCCATCGCGGACGTCAGCGATGTTCTCGCTATGCAGGACGCCGTCGCCCACGTCAAGGTGGACGCCAGTTTGCACGATTACGCCCTCGAGATCGTCAATCGCACGCGCAAGAGCGAGCAGCTTGCGCTCGGCGTCAGTCCCCGGGGCACTCTTATGCTCCAGCGCGCCGCGCAAGCCCGCGCTTTCCTGGATGGCCGCGACTATTGCCTCCCCGACGATTTCAAGCAGCTGGCCGTTTCCGTTTTCTCCCATCGCGTCGTCGCCAGCTCGCGCCACGCCTCGCTGCAAAAAAAATCGGAGACCACCGATTCCGTTCTTCGCGATATCGTGGAATCCGTCCCCGTTCCTTTGTGACCGTTGAGCTGTGAGTGTGCAAACCACGATCGCGCGACTCTGGGCCAAGGCCGACCGACCCGCCGTCCGCGCATTTTTTCTCTCCATCACCGCGCTCACGGCCGCGCTCCTTCTCGCGCTGTACTCCGGCGCTGCCGCTGAACTCGGCCAGCGCGCGCTCGCAAGCACAACGGCGCTCGCCGCGCTCGCCATTGCCGCGTGGGTGGGCGTAACGCTTGTTCCCATCCTCGCGAAGCGCACACCGCTCCGCTGGATTGGTTACAAGATGGAGTACCGCATCACCCTCGAAGGTTGGATCTATCTCGGCGGGATCATTCTTGTTGCGCTTGCGGCGTTAAACACCGGAAACAATCTGCTGTTTCTGATTCTCTCGAGCCTCATCGCCATCGTCTTATTGTCCGGCATTCTCTCTTCCATCAGCCTATCGGGCATCGAATTGCGGCTGGTATTGCCCGAACACATTTTCGCCGGCCAGCCGGTTCGCGCCATGGTCGAGCTCGAAAATGAAAAGCTGACGCTGCCTTCGTTCTCGCTGCGCGTCGAAGCAGCCAAGTCAAAACAGGGGCATTCCACCGCCATTCTCGAAACGCCGGTTTATTTTCCTTACCTCCCAAAGCATGACCGCGTGCAACAAGTTATCCCGGTGACATTTCCGCGACGCGGGGTCTATCGCCAGGAAGCTTTCCGCATCGTCACTCGTTTTCCCTTTGGCTTCCTGCGGAAAGCGCGCCAATTGAATTTGAAAACCGAGGCGCTCGTCTATCCTTCCGTCGAGCCGACTGCGGAATACCTGGAGATTCTTCCTGGACTCGAGGGGGCGCTCGAAAGCCTGACCAAGGGCCGCGGCCAGGATCTCTACGCGCTGCGCGACTACATCCCCACCGACAGCGCGCGCCACGTCCACTGGAAAGCTTCCGCGCGCTCTGGTTCGCTGATGGTCCGCGAATTTACCCGGGAGGACGATTGCCGCATCCTGCTGGTTCTCGACCCTCACTTGTCCGCAGAAGAATCCGCCAGCCTGAAGCCCGGAGCGTCTGTCGCGAATGAGCGTTTCGAGCGAGTTGTAAACATCTGCGCCAGCCTCGCCTGGCACTTTTACCAGAACAACTCCTTGCTGCAATTTCGCACTGCCGGCGTGGAAATTCTACTGGCGCCCGCCGACCAAATTATTTTTCCCATCCTCGAACATCTGGCTGTCGCGCAACCCCTGCCCCCCGACCCGCAGCAGTCGCTGATGGCCGATCTCGCAACATCGCCCGAACTTTTCAAAATTATCGTGACCACCCAGCCCCACGGCTCCGTCCCCGCCTCCGTCTGGAGCTCGTCATACGTCGTCTTCCTCGACGAGCCTGGGTCGTAGGCAGGAGCAGCTTTGCTTGTCCAGTTCGTTCAACGAATTTTCAAAAAACTGGCAGACACAAATGTTTGTCCAAGTTAGCTGTGCGAGAATGTGTCACCACGATGCCAAACGGCCGCGATCTCGCCGCATTTCGCAAACAATTGCTGGGCTGGTTTCGCCAGTTTCAGCGCGATTTGCCTTGGCGGCGCACCACGGATCCTTATCGCATCTGGCTTTCGGAAATTATGCTGCAGCAGACGCGCGTCGCCGCCGTGATTCCACACTACGTGCGCTTTCTCGAACGATTTCCGGACGTTCACGCGCTGGCCGCCGCGCCCCAAGAAGAAGTGTTGCGTCTATGGTCCGGTCTCGGGTATTACAGCCGGGCGCGCAACCTGCAAAAGGCCGCACAACAAATCGTCGCGAAACACAGCGGCCAGTTTCCAACTCGGATAGAGGATGCCCTGGGCTTGCCCGGCATCGGAAACTACACGGCTGCGGCGATTCTGAGCATTGCGTACGGTGAAAAGCGGGCCGTCCTCGACGGCAACGTGGCGCGTGTCCTTGCGCGCCTTGGCGCAGTTCGCGGTGACATCCGCGAGTCACGCCGCTGGCAAGAGTTGCAAAAAAGTGCAGATCGCTTGCTTGCTCCAAAATCGCCGGGCGATTGGAATCAAGCCATGATGGAGCTGGGCGCGACGGTGTGCAATCCGAAATCGCCACAATGCCTGCTCTGCCCCATCGGACAATTCTGCGATGGACGTAAACTTGGTATCGTGGAATCGTTGCCCGAAAAACGGAAGAAGCGCGCGAGCGTGGAAGTGACTCTCGCTACAGCCGTGTTCGTGGATGAAAACGGTTGGACATTGTTGCTCCCGGCGCCGTCGAAAGAGAACCAAAGCAAGGAACCATTGGCGGATTACATTCCGTTGCTGGTTTCAAACTTATGGCATTTCCCCACAGTCGCGGCGGCCGGTGATCCCGGCGCGAAATTGCGCACGTATCTCGGCAGGCTCGCTCGCGAACTGAGAAACAGAAGTTTGCACCTCGTTCCGGGGGGCGAAGTTCATCACGCGGTGACGTACCGGGCCATCACCATCAAACTATTTCTAATCCGGGTAAAAAGAGTTCCGCGGATCAAAGGCTCGGAACTCGTGCCGTTAAGCGATATTTCCGTCGTGCCAGTGTCCGGTCTCACCCACAAAGTGGCGCGGGCCGCGCGTGCCGCCCTGGCGGCATCAGATTTGGCTTCAGCCCGGCGCTGAGCGTTATTCTTTCGCCCAGCTTCGTTCCCGCCGCGCCTCGCAAATGCTACGATAAAAATGTCCGCCATGGCCGCCTCCATCGCATCCCCGAGTGACGCCGCTCTGCCCGCCGAGCGTTTCTTCCGCACCTCGTTGTCACTGCTCATCCTTACATCGACGGTCACACTCGTCAGCACTGGGGAGCTTGACGTCATCACCAGCTTCGCAGCTCCGCTCATTGCGCTTTACAAGGGTTTTCGGTGGTGGCACGGACGCCCCGCCGAGCTCTCTCCCCGCGCCGCAACGTTTTGCGTGATCGCCTACCTGGCGTTCTTCCCCGTGGATGCTTTGTTTCTCTCCCGCCTTTCTGTTGGGAGTTCTGCCAATCCCCCGCTCTTCGCCGCGCTTCTGGCGTCGGTGCATTTTTTGATGTTCGTCAGCATCGTCCGTTTCTATAGCGCGGTCACGGACCGCGACGCGTTTTTTCTCGCGATGCTATCCTTCGCGGGTATTCTTGCCGCGGCCGTTCTTACGGTTGATACGACCTTCCTGATTCTCTTTTTCATCTTCATGCTTTTCGGTGTTTCCACTTTCGTTGGAATGGAATTGCGCCGCGGAGCTGTCGGCGCGGTGTGGCCCGCTCTCCATGCGCGCACCCAGCGCGACCGAAAATTGAATCGCGCCCTGAGTCTTTCCGCCCTCAGCGTGGCGATTGGATCTATTGTGTTGGGTGGCGTGCTGTTTTTCTTTTTTCCGCGTTTCACCGCCGGGTACCTCGGGCGGGCCAGCTTCAGCCCTTCGCTCATGTCCGGGTTCACTGAAAACGTGGAGCTTGGTCAGATCGGCGAGATCAAGAAGAATTCCACCGTGGTCATGCGGGTGCAAACCGGCAAGCCTGTTAATTACGACCGGCTGCGCTGGCGAGGCATCGCGCTGACGACTTTCGATGGCAGGCGGTGGAGCTCCCCGGAGCGCGACCCGGAAAGATTGCAGACGGGTGAAGACGGCTGGATTCACGCCGCTGGTTCTGCGGAGAAACCCGACATTCTCAGGACAGGAATTCTTTATACCGTTTACCTTGAGCCACTGGCCACCGACGCCATTTTCGTGCCCGGCAAAGTTACCCGGCTCAGGGGAAATTTCAATGGTGAGAACGCCGGCTCGTTCGGCGCGATTCGCCGCAATTTTATTTTCCGAGATTTCACGGATACGCTGCTGAATCCCTTTCACAATTACACGGGCATCCGTTACGCCGGTTCCTCAATCTTGCCTCTGATGAACGCCGCAAAACTGCGCGCCGCTCCGACGGAGTATTCCGGCGATATTGGCGCCACGTACCTTCAGCTTCCTTCCGCGCTGGACCCGCGCATCCCGGAGCTTGCCAGAGAAATCACAAGAAATGCCCCTACTCCCTTTGACATGGCCGTGGCAATCGAAAATCACTTGCGCACCCGCTTCGCGTACACGTTGAATCTGACCGGTAAACCGGGGCGCGATCCGCTCGCTCATTTTTTGTTTGACACCCGCGCGGGCCACTGTGAATACTTTGCTTCGGCAATGATCATCATGCTGCGCACACTCGGCGTTCCTTCGCGCGAAGTCAATGGCTTCTTGCCAGGCGAATACAACGAATTAGGCGGCGATTACATCGTCCGCGCAAGCGATGCGCACAGCTGGGTAGAGGTTTACTTCCCGGGCATGGACTGGCAAACATTCGATCCCACGCCGGCGGCTCCGGAAACCGCAACCAGCTTCCTGACGCGCCTGGGAAAATATGCGGACTTGATGGCGATCACGTGGAGCGAATGGGTAATCGGCTACGATTTTGGGCATCAGATGGCGCTGGCGCAAAATTTGCAGCGCGGCTCGCGGAATTGGGGCGAATCCGCGCGCGATTGGTTTGATAGCAAGCAACGCGCGGGCAAGAAATGGATAAAGTCGTGGCAGCTCCAGCAGGGCGTAATAGGTTATTTGGCGCCGATGGCGCTGGTGCTTTTTCTGGTGGCGGTGCGCTTCAATCTGCTTGCTGAATTGATCCGCCGCGTCCGGCTGTTTTTTCAATTGCGCGGATCCAAGACGGTCCGAAATGATCCGCAGCTTGCATCGCGGCTGTACGCGGAGTTGCTTCGAATGCTGGCGCGGCGAGGGCTGCGGCGCGAAGAGACGCAGACGCCGCTGGAATTCGCGGCGGCCGTGGATTCGCCGAATCTCGCGCCTCCCGTCCGGGAATTCACGCTACTCTATGCGCATGCGCGCTTTGGCGGCGCGCCTTGCGATACATCGCGCTTGAAACAATTGCTGGACCAGGTTCGCGCGGCTTTGCGGGCGCGCTGAAACAAATTACTTCCCGTCAAGAAAGGCCGCAGGGGCCCTGCGCCACCACAAACACACGCCCCAACAGCTCATGTTATAATTGAGAATTGCGCGAAGGCGCAAATTCATTGCATATGACCAAGGTCGGATTCGTCAGCCTGGGATGCCCGAAGAACCTCGTAGACAGCGAGGTGATGATGGGTATTCTTGCGCGTCAGGGCTATGAACTGACGCCGCGCGCCGATGAAGCCGAGGTGTTGGTCGTGAATACGTGCAGCTTTATCGAAGCGGCGCAAAAAGAGTCCGTGGACGCCATCTTGGAAATGGCGGAGCACAAGAAATTCGGCGCGGCGAAGAAATTGATTGTGGCAGGATGCCTGGTGGAACGGTTTCGCGCGCAGATTCTGGAGCAGGTGCCGGAAGTGGATGCCGTCGTGGGCACCGGCGAAGTGGAACGCATCATGGAAGCGGTAGAAGGCGATCTTCGCGTGCTGCCGGCGCAGCCGCCCGCGTTTCTCTACCACCATCTGACACCGCGCATCGTCACCACACCCAAGCACGCGGCGTACATCAAAATCGCGGAAGGCTGCGATCATCCCTGCACGTTTTGCATTATTCCGCAGCTTCGCGGGGCGTTTCGCAGCCGGCGTTTCGAATCGGTACTGCGCGAAGCGGAGAACCTAGCGAGGGCCGGCGCACGCGAAATCACGCTGATCGGGCAGGACACGACTTCTTACGGCGAAGACCTCGGCTTGCGCGACGGCCTTGCGCAATTGCTCGGAAAACTCGCGCAGACCGACGGTTTGCTATGGGTGCGATTTTTGTATGCCTATCCGAATCGCGTCACGCAGAAATTGCTGGAGACGATTGCAGAGCATGCGCGGCTCGCGAAGTACATAGACATGCCGCTGCAGCACGCCAGCCGCAACATACTGGCGCGGATGAAGCGCGGTTCGAACGGCGACGCGTTCCTGAAATTGCTGGAGCGCATTCGGGCGACGATTCCCGGCATTTCGTTGCGCACTTCGTTTATTGTGGGGTTCCCCGGCGAAACCGAAGCCGACTTCAAGGAGCTGTGCGATTTCGTGAAGGCGGCGAAACTCGATTGGATGGGAGTCTTCGAGTATTCCGACGTGGACAACGCGGGAAGCTACGCGCTGGACGAAAAAGTGGATGCGGAAGCGATCAGCGATCGCCGCAACCGCCTGATGGCCATTCAGAAGAAAATCTCTCGGGAGAATCTGCGCGCGAAGTATTTACGGACCAAGCCGGGCGCAACAAAGGATCGCGCTTTCACGGCGCTGATCGAAGGCCCCTCGAAAGAGAATCCGCTCATATGGGAAGCGCGGCTCGAAGGCATGGCTCCGGAGATCGATGGGAAGCTGTACCTCACGGACATTGAGCTGCCGGGCGGGGAGGTCACGGAAGCCGGGGACGTCGCGCGCGTGGAAATTGCCAAGACGGACGCCTACGACTTGATTGGGCGTGTCGTCGAAATCCTGCCTCGTCCTGGCGCGCGGAGTGACGCGAGCGTCGCGCCGATGCCGCCGGTTGCGGCCGCGGAAAAACTCCATCGCATCGCAACGGGAGCGCCCCTGCGCGTTCTGGGCTGAGATATACTCTTCTTCCAAAGATAACGTTGCGTTGGCCTCCGGGATCTGTGCGGCCTGTTTTGCGATGTTTATCAACACCGAGGGCACAAAGACCACAGAGAAAAATAAAGACGCGATGAAGCACAAATGTCCCATTTGCAAAGCGGAAACGGACTCCGCGGTCCATGCGGACTTCCCTTTTTGCAGCGAGCGCTGCAGGGATCGGGATCTGGGCAATTGGGCCGCCGAGAAATACGTAGTTTCCGAACCTGTCTTCGATGAAGACGACCTTGCTGAAAGCAAGGGAGACAGTATCGTCCTCAGTTTGGACGACGATTTGGACAGCCCGAATGACCCCAAACACTGACGCCACTGCCGCGCCCGGAGCAGCTCCCAAGAAACCGCGGCTCGCCCTCGCAATCGCTACCGCATTGGGCGTGGGCTACATCCCCAAGGCGCCGGGGACATTCGGCTCGCTCGTAGGAGTCGCGACGGCTTACCTCTCGGCAGTTTTTTTCTTGCGGCCCAGTTCCTTCGGTGGAATGTTCTCCTTGCGTCCCGATACCGATGCGGTGCTGACGGACAAGCACTTCCTCGTCCCGGGCAGCGATATTCACAACGCCATTCTGGCGCTTCCTGTGTTTTGCGCCTTGGTCCTGCTCATCGTGCTGGCGGCCATTGGGGTGTGGAGTGCATCGCGGGCGGCTAAACACGCCGGAATGGAAGATCCGCAATTTGTGGTCATCGATGAAGTCGCGGGGCAGCATCTGGCGCTGTTGCTGCCGCTGATTCCCATTGCGCTGCCACATTTTATGGCGCACATGGACTTCTCCATTTTCGCGATTTTTTTTGCACTCAGCCTGGTGAATTGGAAATATCTTTTGCTCGGTTTTATACTTTTTCGAGTGTTTGACATCTGGAAGCCATGGCCGGTGCGTCGGCTGGAAAAGCTGCCGGGCGGCTGGGGAATTATGGCGGATGACTGGATGGCGGGCGTCTACGCTGCAATTCTGCTGCGTGTGGCGTTACACTTTGGTCTGCTCACGTTTCACGTTGGCTGGGTATGAAATTCGGGTTCGGTTCCTCGGCAGAAAAGAACGGCATTCCCCACATTGAGAGAGTTGCGCCTACGGCCGCGATTCCCGGCGGCGAAATGACGATTCTCGGGCGCGGCTTCGTCTCGCGCGTGCAGGCGCGTCCGGTGGTGCGGTTTGGCGAAGTGGAAGCAAGCATTGCGCTGGCCAGCGAGAATCGGCTGGTGACGCGAGTTCCGGAAGGGGCGAATGGCGGCGTAGTGAGCGTAGCCACTTCCGGCCACGAAAGCCCGCCGCATCCCGTGTCCATCGGCTTGCAGATCGCGGACAATCTTCATCCCGTCGCGAATCCCGCGGTGGACCTGGACGGGAATATTTACGTCACGTTTTCCGGTCCGCGGGGCCAACGAGTTCCGGTTTCGCTCTACAAGATCACAGCGAATTACAGCGTGAAGCCGTTCATCACGTCGCTGACGAATCCTAGCGGCCTGGCGCTTGACAGCATGGGGAACCTCTTCGTCTCCTGCCGCAACGACGGCACAATTCACCGAATCACGCCGGATGGGCGCGCCGAACAGTGGATTGAAGGCATGGGCATTGCCACGGGCATCGCGTTCGATGTCAACGGCAATTTGTACGTTGGCGACCGCAGCGGCACGGTTTTTAAAATCAGCCCGAGCCGCGAGATTTTTGTATTTGCCACGCTGGAACCCTCGATCGCCGCCTATCACCTGGCGTTTCATCCGAGCGGCGATCTGTACGTATCGGCGCCGACGACGTCCAGCTTTGACCGTATCCACCGCATCACGCAGGGTGGCGAAGTGAGCGTGTTTTTCCGTGGACTCGGGAGACCGCAGGGGATCGCTTTGGATCGCGAAGGAAATCTCTATGTGGCGGCTTCTTACGGCGGGCGCCGCGGAATTGTGCGGATCACACCGCAAGCGCAGGCCGAGGTGGTGCTCAGCGGCTCCGGCATCGTGGGCATGGCGCTGCAGCCGTCCGGCCGCGCAATTCTTGCCACCACGGGTGCGCTCTTCACGCTGGATTGGGACGTTCGCGGCTTGCCTTTACTCGGATAATTGAACGGATGAAAGCGGAGATCATTGCGGTTGGTTCGGAACTGCCGACTCCGTAAGCAATACTTAAAACACAGTACTTACAAGACAAATATGTGCCATTTTCCTTGACTGGCACATTTTCCTGAGACCCGAATCAGCAGTGGGCATGGTCGGTTGGAAATTCGGCGTATGGGAAATCCTACATCAGTATTCAGAGGAGTGTGATTGTGTCTGCTGCTGTGAATCTCGCTTCGAGGGACGCGACAGACTATTTTGGTGCCGCTGCACCGAGTGTCATGAAGAACGAGCAATGTGCTTGGAGCGATTGTTAGAGGAGAGTTCACAAATATGCAAACGGTTGAATATACGTCGATGGCGATAATGAGGCGTCGTCTGCCCCCCGAGGAACTTCACGAAATGAAGGTGGCTGCGTATTGGTTTCTTTTCCTGCGAGCCCCGAGGAAATCAGAGCCAGACGACGACGGTTTCTACGACCTAGCAGAACTAGGTGAAGTAAGGGAACTCAAAATCAATCGAATGACACCTTATAGCATCGCAGGAGCAGACGAATAGAAATGTTCACCGACGCAGACCGCGCATTTCTTCGAGAACTCCTGATTGTTCCAGACATTGGGGCCGAACCCTCCGATGCCGAGAAGGAGATTGCGACCGACCCACACACTCAGCCAAAAACGCTAAAAGTGGGGCGCGCGTTCGCTCAACTTCTCAAGCAGATTTCGGCGTCGTATGATTCCGTGCGCGGAGCTAGGGGGCAGGTCAGCAGGACTGGCTGGGGTTCGTACGGCGAAGAAAACGATGATCGGGGTTCATCAAAGCGGGCCAACGCAGTCATCTAATCAGCCCTTCGCTGGCGAGTGAAAGCGCACGTGAATGTGATCCATGTGATTCTCTCTTAGCCTCTTGTCAGTGAACCGTTTTCCGCCGCGGTAAAGGCCAGCTGGTCCATAATTTTCTAGCGGGGGTGGCCCTCCGTCTTTCGGGTGATTGAATACGTCTTGTGTTTTCTCTACCATCTTGGTCATATCTGGATCTTTCCCGTACAGGCTGACAGGCTTGCCGTTTAAGGAATCCACGTCGACGGCTTCTCCCAAATCATGGCCGGTGCCAATGCAGGCGTGCTGTCGTTGTGGCTCCGCGCTCATCGACGCCCCAACGGATAGAATTATGAACGTCAGAAAGAATCTCATATGGATTTCTCAGCCAGCTCAGATATTCCCATAAATTCTCGTAACTATCGAGCGCCGTCGAATACGCGGCTACTCGCGGAGCGTTGTACTTACTGGGTGGTGACTCCCTTCGGGTAGTAGATGGGGTTGCTTTAAGAGTTCGACCACTTCTGCGTTCGGCGCTGATGGCATGTCAGTCCGACGCAGAGTTACAATGGCTTTTTTTCTCGTCGCGATATATTTACCGATTCCTTCTTCCAACTTGAGTTCAAACTCAACCGTTTGGCTCCCGTTAACTCGAACGCTTCGAAGGGGGAGAGAGGCAAAAACCGGTTCGCCCCAATAGCTTTCATAGAATGTCACGAGTCCGGAGATTCCTCTGTCCATGCGGAAAAGCAGTAGCTCAGCGCCCACGAGATCGCCCGATTCCTCTACGTATCGTACGTTCGAGTATCTCCCGGCAATTGTTCGATCAATGGCTACGGGTGTTTGATCCAACTTCCGTCCGCGAACAGCGTATTCCGTGACTTCGGTGGACGGCGGAGCAACATGAGCAACTAGGTTGCCATCCAGTTCGGCCTCACGCGCAACACCCTGGAAATCATAATAACTGCGGTCAGGTAGGCCCTGGCTCCTCAAGTGCAGGCTTGCGCTAGGTGTCGACTCCCCCCACTGTAGCTTAACTAAGGAGGGTGCAACATAGAGCCAGGCTAGCCTTGATTCTGAATCGAAACACAGCAACCAACCGCGCTCATTGGAGGTCAATAGAAAAACTTGGCCATGTTCAAAATTACAGCCTAGCGCAGATGCATCCTCAGCGTTTTTCTTCCTCGTGGGTGGGTTTTGACCTGACCCCATAAAGATAAGAGAACAAGAGAATGTCCCTGCCAAAAAGATTGGTAACAAGAATTTAATTTGAGATGCAGGATGTGTTAGCGAACTCATGGTGTGCGTCCAACGCTGCAGACGGCCCTGTATTTAGCGGCTTGATCTATCTGGTTAGTTCGATCTCCGGAGGTCATTTGAAAATGTGGAGGGTCCTTACCATTCGGCAGCTGACTAAAGCCGAAGAGTTCCATTATCGTTTGGATGTTTGAGAATGGCGCAAGTTTAGTCCCATTTATGTCCACGGCTTGACCTGCTTGGTGGGGCGAGTACCCAACTGCATCGGCTGGATTAGGGCCTGACCCGCCAGCTACCATCCGAGCCTGGTCACCGGCAGTTCGATATCCGGCGTTAAAGGTAGGGACTATACCTGCAGCGTTCATTGCGCGGATGGCTTCCGAGAGTGCCTCGGCAACCGGCGGTGTGAATTCCATTTTCGCGCCGAACTGCGTTCGGTAATTCGCATCGCTCGAAGGTCTAAGCAGGGCGGGCTTTGTCCTACACACATTGCCTGCCGCAGTGGGGCTTAACACACCATCGATATTGCTGCCAAACAAATCAAACGCATTGCCGCCAACTTGAAATATGGCGGCCTCCCCAACGTATCCTTCTGGAAATCCCGGGACGACCCCTGGACCTGCATCCACGTAAAAGACTCCGAGATACGTTACCACTGGAATATTCATTAAGCCGAACGCTCCGTACCCTCCAAAGGAACCACTGCCACCGCCTCCGCCGAAATTGCCTGGATTACAAGGCGTATCTCCAAGACCAGCGTTTCCGGAGCACACGAGACCCGACGGGTCCGAGAAATTCACAGGATTGTTCACCACGTACGCATAGGCATTGTGGGATTGGAGGTTGCCGATGGAGACGCCGAGTGCGTCGGTAGAGAGGAAGCGACCGAGACGGGAGGAATAATAGCGGGCGAAGGCATAGTCCAGGCCCGTTTCGGGGTCACGCTCGTAGCTGGTGAATTTGTAGTTCGGTGGGCACGCAGTAGTTTGTAATCTCTCGGTGTGGGAGATTTCCTGGCCGTAAGGAGTGAAGTCTGCGTCGTAGCAGAGCTGGCCGGGAGTCTGGCCAGGGCCGCTGCCTGTCGTAATGCTGCGCGTGGAGCCGATCTGGTCGGCGAAGTAATAAAAGATAGCGCCCGTGCCGGTTCGAGAGGCGATGCGGCGGCCAGCGAAGAAGACGTATTCGTTGTATGCGGAGTTCGTGGTGCTGCCGCTCGAATCAGTTTCGGCGATGGTGTCTCCTGAGATGGAGCGCCAGTAGAGTTTTGTGACTGTGCCGGAAGAGCAGGTGGTCGCGCTGGATTGTTTCGCAACCCGAAGGCCATTGCCGTCGTAGACGTAGCAATACGGGCCGCCAGCCGGTCCGGCGGCCAGCGCGAGGTGGCCTTCGTCGTCAAAAGTGTAGAGGTAGCCGGTGCCACTGCCGTCCTTGGTCATGTTTCCAGCGGCGTCATAGGCGAAGGTTGAATCGGTGTTGATGTGGTTGTTGGCATCCACAGTCGCGTTCAATAGGCCGAAGGGGCAGAACGTTGGGGCCTGAGTTCCAGAATTGATTTTGGTCAAATTTCCCACAGCGTCGTCCGCTGTGAGGCCGTCGGGACCAAAGTTTTGTCCCCAACAGTCGTTTCCCGAAGTTGCCGCCGACTGCGCATTCGAAATGCGATTCAGCTTATCGTAGCCTAATGATATGGTGCGGCCGGTATCCACATTGTTCCAAATGGTGGTCACCGACCCGTTAGCACCTGCTGTTGGATCATGGTACACATTTAAGTTTAACGCCGTTCCGGCGGTAGAAGTAGCCTGAGTGCTCGCGTACTCCAAGCTGCTGTTGTAGGTATGCGACTCGGTGACGCCCCCAAAGCCGCCGCTAATCTGGCCGGTAATAACTCCCGACAACTCGCCCGGCGGAGCATAGCTGGCTGCGGTGGCGAACTGAACGTTGTTCGCAACGTCCTTCGCGGCGGTTAGGCGCTGGGCATTGCTCACGGTGTAAGTAATCACGTTGTTGCTTGGATAGGTCACCGTGGCGATGGAACCATCCCGGTTGTAAGAGTAGGAGACGTTTTTCGTGACTCCCAAGATGGTGCGCGCCTCTGTTAAGACACGCCCCATAGAATCATAGCTCCAGGATACGGCACCGCTCGAATCGCACATGGAGGTTCTGCGGCCTTTGGGATTGGTGATCGTGAGTGTTGGAGGAGCGGTCGTGCAGCCAGTTAGAGCCGACCCGTCATATCCGTATTGAACCGTGGGCGAGCCATCGGAATAAGTCTTCTTGGTCAAACGATTGAGAGCGTCATGGTAGAGAGTGATCGTGACGGTCGTTGTGCAGCTCGTTTGGTTGGGAGCGGGGGCAATTTGACTCGTTAGGTTTCCATTGCTGTCGTGGCCATAGGTCACAGAGCAATTGCTGCCCTGTGAATTTGCAAGCTCCGGAATCGTCACTGACGTAGGCCGCGAGAGCCTATCATAAACGTAGGTGCGCGTTTGGGTTCCGTGGGCAATTTGCAGGAGATTACCGAGAGCGTCATATTGATAGCACGTATTGGACGTGAGATTGCCGCTTGAGTCTGGTTCGTCGGATTCGATGGTTTTGCCGAAACCGTCTTTCCACGTTTCGCGTTTCTTGCCAGCCTCGTCAAGGAAGAGAACGGGATAGCCGAGTCCGTAAGTCCCCGAAGAGCACAGTTGCGTCGTGTTCACACCTGAGCCGGTTACGGCTGCACCGAAGAACGTTTGGGAATAAGTGGTGTCTTGATGCGTGGTCGTGATGACTCGGCCGAGGCCGTCATAAGTCGGGGTTTCTATGCCATCAGTGGTGCTGGCCGTAGTTCGAGCAGGGTGAGAAGTATTTAACACGCGCCCTGTTGTGTCGTAGTTGGTAGCGACGGTGCTGGGTCCTTCGGGATCGCTCACTAGCTGTTGCGTCAAAGGTCGTCCGAGACTATCGAGCACGGTTTCATCCTGACGGATGCCAGCGCCTGCGGATTGGGAATATGCCGCGGTAATCCCGGTGTAGACATCCGCTTGTGTCTCTGTTGAGGTATATGTCGAGTAGGACCAGCCGCCATCAGGCAGGACAGTGCTGGTGGGACGACTGAAATTGGAGTCGAAG
>Ga0209266_1000131_pt1 | contig 63294 bp, 61 predicted proteins | sample GraSoiAngelo_132_FD_185889 | JGI IMG/M metagenome (GOLD analysis project Ga0209266, IMG submission 185889) | Grasslands soil microbial communities from the Angelo Coastal Reserve, California, USA - 14_0929_02_40cm (SPAdes) (version 2) | ecosystem: Environmental > Terrestrial > Soil > Grasslands ...
ATTCGCCATTCAACTGGCAAAGCACATCGGCGCAACGGTGGCGACCACGACGAGCACAGCGAATGTCGATCTGGTCAAAAGTCTCGGCGCGGATGTCGTCATCGACTACAAGAAAGAGGATTTCGAGGAGGTCCTGAGCGGCTACGACGTCGTCCTGAACAGTCTGGGCAAGGACACGCTCGAAAAGTCCCTCAAGGTGCTGAAGCCCGGTGGAAAGCTCATTTCCATCTCCGGTCCGCCGGATGTGGCGTTCGCTAAGCAGAACGGGTCGAACTGGTTCTTGCAACAAGTCATGCGCCTTTTGAGCTTCGGCATCCGGAAGAAGGCCAAGCACCACGGCGTTAGCTACTCGTTTGTTTTCGTGCGAGCGAACGGCGAGCAGTTGAGCAAGATCACATCCCTCATTGAATCTGGCATCATCCGGCAGGTCATGGATCGGATCTTCCCGTTCGAAGCCACCAAAGAGGCTTGGGCTTACCTCGAAACGGGGCGCGCAAAAGGCAAGGTCGTCATCAAGGTGAGTTAGGATCGCGGGCTGTCTCAAGCGCACTCTGCTTGGCCTACACAATACTACGGAGCACCGGCGGCATTCGTCCCCTCCTGGCGGGGGGCGGTTTTTATGAGAGCATCGGGAGCGCGCTAGCGGCGGTTAACGCGCGCACGCAGAGCACGGTCAAGTGGGACAATCCTTAAGATTACTTGCCTTGCTGCCTACAAGCGCTTGAAGCTGACGGGCGCCTGCAAGTAGGGTAGAATTCCATTTGTGCTCCTGATAACCCGCGGTAACAGCACGAGGCTGCGGCACGCCCGCGCGCTTTGCGCTCGCAGCTTAAGCGCACTCCGTTAGGCAGCGCCACGTAACAACGAACCTCGCATGATGCAGTCTGGTACCGGCGACGCACCTCGCGTTCAGGCAACGGCACGACCTTCGACTGTCGTGAGGATCTTGCTTCGGGTGCTGAGCGGCATAGGTGGCACAATCCTCTTCGCGGTCGCCGCGATACTCACAGTCGGGACTGCTCTGGCGGCTCCTTTGGGGATGCTCTTGATGCGGCGCCGGGCAGTACGCCTACATCGACAGCCAAGTCGGGTTGCTTCTTTCGTGGGAGCCGTCATCGCCTCATCAGCTGCCGCCTCTTTGAAGCTGGCGGGCGGTCATCGCGGTAAGGGAAACGGAGTGTTTGCGCCCTGGCGGGCACGGACTAACGTCCAACGCCCTTGCGCCGGCTTGCGGGTCGCCCGCAGCTTAAGCGCGATCCGTTAGCCAGCAGCACACTTCCCCTCCTGGAGATCCCCAATGATCCATCCAGTTCCTTCGCGGAGCACCGGGACCGCGCTGGTCCTGGGAGCCCTTCTTCTGCTGCTGCCGGCCCGAGCCGTCAGTCAGCAGCCGACAGTCTCCGACTCCCTGCGCGCTCAGATGGCGCAAACCTCCGCGATGATGGGCCCGATGATGGGCCAGATGATGGAGGCCATGATGGAAGGAATGCTGCGCGTCATGGCCAGGCCCGAGAATGCGGATCGGCTCGCCACGTTCACAAAGAATTACTACGACGCGCTGATTCGGAAGGGATTCACGAAGGAGCAGGCGCTGCAGATTGTCATCGCGACCGGGATGCCGCGCATGCCTACTGCGGGCAGGTAGGCTAAAGCTGCTGCCTAACCAGCGCTCGAAGCTGGCGGGCGGTGATCGCTTCAAGAGAATTGTACGGTCGCCGGAAGCCCGGGCGACGCGTAGATTAGGCCCTCTATGATCTTCGGCCTCACGACGTTTACCCTGATCCACGTGGTGGTGAGTCTCGTCGGCATCATCGCCGGCCTCGTCGTCGCGGGGGGGCTCGTCGGCGGCAAGCGGCTCGACCGGTGGGCGGTCGTCTTTCTGGTCACCACCATCGCGACGAGCGCCACCGGGTTCGGCTTTCCCTTCGTTGCCTTCCTGCCGTCTCACGCCGTGGGGATCGTGTCGCTCGTGGTCCTGCCGATCGTGATCGTGGCGCACTACGCCAAGCACTTCGCCGGAGCGTGGCGCCGGACCTACGTGGTCGGCGTCGTCTTCGCCACCTACCTCAACGTCTTTGTGCTGGTCGTGCAGCTGTTCCGCAGACTTCCCGCGTTGGTCGTTGCCGCACCGACCCAGTCCGAGCCGCCCTTTGCGATCACGCAGCTTCTGGTGCTGGCGCTCTTCGTCTGGCTGGCGGTGGCCGCCGACAAGGGGTTCCGCCCCGCGCCAACCGGCACCGTCTGACCTCAGGAGTTGGCCCCATGCGACTTGCTCATCCAACGTGCGTCATTCTGGCCTGCGCTGTTGCGCTGCCCGCACACGCCGTACCGCCGGTTGCGCCGAATCGCGTTACGATCCTGTACGATGCCTTCGGGGACCGCGCCGGCCTCACTCGTGACTGGGGCTTCGCGGCGCTCGTCGAGTACAACGGGAAGCGGATCCTCTTCGACACCGGCAACAACGGAGATGTCTTCGCCAACAACGTCAGGGCCTTGGGAGTCGATCTCAGAACCATCGATTTCGTGGTGATCTCTCACCGGCATGGCGACCACACCGCCGGCTTGAACTACCTCTTGACCGTAAACCCCGGGGTCAAGATCTACGCGCCCAAGGAGGGCTTCGGGGTGTTTGGTGCCGAACTCCCCGGGACGTTCTATCGCTCCGATTCCGCCCTGCCTAGCCGCATGCGCTACTTCGCGGGCCGTCCGCCGGCGGAACTCACCTTCGGCACGCCCTGGCCGACGGCGCATTTCGTCTGGGTGGACAGCGTGACGGAGGTCGCCCCTGGCGTATCCATCATTCCCACCGTGTCGCAGAAGCCGGGCACGTTGGAACTGCGGGAGCTCTCCCTGGCGCTGCGAACGCCGAACGGGCTCATCCTGCTCGTCGGATGCTCCCACCCGGGGATTGAAACAATTGTGGAAGCGTCGAGCCGCGTCGCTAATCACGTTTACCTGATCCTCGGCGGGCTGCATCTCGTCACGACACCGGACGCCGAAATCGAGCGTGTCGCCACGGCGCTTCACGACCGGTGGCACGTCGATCGCATCGGCCCGGGGCACTGCACGGGAGAGCCGGCATTCGCGGCATTACAGCGAGTATTTGCGGCCCAATACGTGTACGCGGGGCTTGGCAGCACCATCGACGTGCCGTGAGCCAGCGTGGCACAGCTTGAGCAAGAATGAGATCGCGACGTGTCCGACCTTCCGATCGCCTGCACCCTCACCCCCGCTGAGCTTCAGGAACGCCGCGCCGGACTGCTGCCGGGCCTGCTCGCCCGCGCGATAGAGCGCATCCCCGTTCCCGACGGCTATCGCTGGCGCTTCGCGCCGGCGGACGATCTCCTCGCCGCAGTTGCGTCCGCCATCGACGCGGAGCGCCGCTGCTGTCGCTTCCTCCGCTTCGTCGTGGCAGTGGAGCCCGACCGCGGCCCTATTTCGCTCGAGGTCTCGGGTCCCCCGGGGACCCGAGCGTTCCTTGACCAGCTCGTGGCCGGGGTTGTGCCCTAGCGAGCGCTCGCAGCTGACGTAGCCCGCATCGTTCGTTCTCCTCGTAGCGGCCGAGCGGCCGCCCCCGCTGGCCCGAATCCAGGTCAACGTCTAACTTGGGGCCACCCGACACCATTCATGACTGTTCCCTCTCCCGAATACCTCGACCCGCGCCTCACCGAGCAGCGGAATCCCCGGACGCAGCGCATCGACGTCGCCGCGACGCTCGAGATCGTGGATCTCATCAACGCCGAGGATGCCACCGTAGCGCAGGCGGTGCGCGCGGTGCGCGAGGACATCGCCCGCGCCATCGACCGCGTGGTCGCGACGTTCAAGAAGGAGGGTCGCCTGATCTACGTCGGCGCGGGCACGTCGGGCCGGTTGGGCGTGCTGGACGCGAGCGAATGTCCCCCGACGTTCGGGACGCCGCCCGAGATGGTCGTCGGCATCATCGCGGGCGGCTACCAGGCCCTCCTGAAGGGGCTCGAGGGAGCGGAGGACGACGTGAACGCCGGGATGGCGGCGATGGACGACGCCCGCGTGAGCCCCAAGGACTTCGTGCTCGGCATCGCGGCGAGCGGCACCACGCCGTTCGTGCGGGCGGCGCTGGCACGGGCGCAGACGATCGGCGCGGCGACCGGCCTCTTGTCCTGCTCGGACCCCCCGAAGCTCCTGGTGGAGACGTGCGACGTGCTGATCCTTCCCCGGGTGGGCCCCGAGGCGCTGACCGGTTCGACGCGCATGAAGGCCGGCACGGCGACGAAGCTCGTGCTCAACACGATCTCGACCGGCGCGATGATCCGGCTGGGCCGCGCGTACGGCAATTTGATGGTAGACCTGATGGCGTGGAGCGACAAGCTGCGGGACCGCGGCGAGCGCATCGTGATGGAATGCTGCGGGGTGGACCGGAGCGCGGCGCGGCGCGCGATCGAAGCCGCGGGCGGCAGCGTGAAGCTCGCCATCGTCATGGTCGCGAAGCGCGTGGGCAAGCCCGAGGCCGAGCGCCTGCTTGCGGAGGCAGGCGGGTTCGTGCGGCGGGCCGTGGGAGACCCGCCGCCGGTCAAGGCGTGACCGCGCGTCTGGCCGTCGGCCTCATGTCGGGCACGTCGCTCGACGGAGTGTCCACGGCGCTCGTGCGGCTCACCGACGATCCTTCCCTCCCCGACGCGCAGCTCGTCGCCTTCCGCCAGGAGCCCTACACTGCGGGGGAGCGCGGGCAGATCATCGACACGATCGCTCGCGGTGGCTCGAAAGAGCTGGCGCTGCTGCACGTCGCCCTGGGCGAGCGGTTCGCCGGCGCCGTGCTCGAGCTGCTCGCCCAGGCGCGCACGTCGCCCAAGGACCTGGCGTTCGTCGCCTCGCACGGCCAGACGATCTGGCACGAGCCGGGTCGCGCGACGTTGCAGCTCGGCGACCCGGCGGTGATCGCGGAGCGCGTGGGCGTGCCCGTGGTGAGCGACTTCCGCGCGCGCGACGTCGCGGCGGGCGGGCAGGGGGCGCCGCTCGTGCCGCTCGCCGACGTGATGCTGTTCGGCCACCCCGAGCGGGGCCGGCTGCTCCTCAACGTCGGGGGCATGGCGAACGTCACGTGGGCGCCGCGCCGCGGGGTGATCGCCGGCGCCCTCGCCTTCGACACGGGTCCCGGCGTCGGAGTGATCGACGCCGTCACGCGGCGCCTCGACCCGACCGCCCCGTTCGACCTGGACGGCGAGCGGGCGCGGCGCGGCCGCCCCGTCCTGCGGGTGCTCGACGCGCTGCTCGCCGACCCGTACTTCGCCCAGCCGCCCCCCAAGAGCACCGGGCGCGAGCGCTTCGGTCTCGACTACGCCAATCGACTCATCGACTTGGTCACCGGGGGCGGGGGCTCCGACAACGACGCGGTCGCCACCGCCACGGCGCTCACCGTGGAGTCGATCGCCCGGGGGATCGAGCGGTGGCTGCCCGCGGGCCGCGAGGACGAGCTGGTGATCTCGGGCGGCGGGGCGCGCAACCCGGTGCTGGTCGCGCAGCTCGCCGCCCGGGTGCGCCCGCGTCCGGTCCTGCCGTTCGATCAGCTGTTCTTCGACGGCGACGCGAAGGAGGCCCTCGTGTTCGCCTTCCTCGGGCACCTGACACTCGCGGGGCAGGCCGGCAACCTGCCGGCCGCCACGGGCGCCCGCGGCCCGCGCGTCCTGGGCCACGTCACCCCGGCGTGACCGCTTCGCTCGCGCGCCTCGTGTTCCCCGCGCTCCGCTGGCGACGGGAGAGCTTCGCCCACGAGCGCGCCAAGATCGACGCGGCGCTCGCGGCAGGCGTGGGCGGGTTCATCGTTTTCGGAGGCACGCGCGACGCGGTAGCGGCCCTCGCCGCGGCGCTGCGCCAGCAGGCCGGCCACCCCCTGCTGATCGGCGCGGACCTCGAGCGCGGGCCGGCGCAGCAGGTCGAGGGGCTCACCGAGCTGCCGCCCCCCGCCGCGCTCGGCTGGCTCGACGATCTCGAGGCGACCGCCACCGCCGGGATCGTCACCGGGACCGAGGCGCGCTCGGTCGGCATCAACTGGGCCTTCGCCCCCGTATGCGACCTCGACCTCGAGCCCAGGAACCCGATCGTTCAGACGCGCTCCTTCGGCGTCGACCCCGTGCGGGTGGGCGAGCACGCCGCCGTGTGGATCCGCGGCCTCCAGGAGCACGGCGTGCAAGGGTGTGCGAAGCATTACCCGGGACACGGCCGCACCACGCAGGACTCGCACCAGACGTTGCCGCGGGTGGGCGCGCCCGCGGCCGAGCTGCAGCAGGTGGACGGCACGCCGTTCGAGTACGCGATCCGCGCCGGCGTGGGCAGCGTGATGAGCGCGTTCGTGGCCTATCCCGGGTGGGACGCTACCGGCCGCGCCGCGAGCTTTTCCCCTGCGATCCTCGGCTACCTCCGGGACACGCTCAACTTCGCGGGCCTCGTCGTCACCGATGCGCTCATCATGGCCGGGGCGAGCGCCGCCCAGCCGGTGCCCGCCGCCACCGTGACCGCCGTCGCCGCGGGCTGCGACGCGCTGCTCTACCCGGAAGACTTCGCTGGCGTGGTGGCGGCCCTCGACCGCGCCGTGGGCGGCGCAATCTCGGCGGCGCGGGCGGACGAGGCCCTCGGCCACTACGACGAGACGCTGGCCGCGTGGGGCGACTTGCCCGACCAGGGAGAGCCCGACCTCGCCGCGCACGGCGCCTTCGCGGACGGTCTCGCCGACCGTGCGGCGCACCTGGTACGCGGTGACGCGCCGATCATCCGCGCGCCGCTCGCCGTGTCGATCGTCGACGACGACGTCGGGGGACCGTACACCGTCGGACCGCGGGACCTATTCGTGCAGGCGTTGCGGCAGGCCGGCGTGACGATCGGGCAACGCGCAACGGGCAACGTGAAACGCATCATCCTGGTGTACGCCGAGCCCAGGTCGTGGAAGGGACGCGCGAACCTCGGCGCCCGTTCTCTCGCGCAGCTCCGTCGGCTCGCGCCCGGCGCGGAGCTCGTCGTGCTGTTCGCGCATCCGCGGCTCGCCGCGCAGATCCCCGGGCGGGCGCCGATCCTGTGCTGCTGGCACGGGCAGCCGTTAATGCAACGGGGAGCCGCGCGCTGGGTTCTGGCGCGGGTGCAGTAAGGGGCGTCGCGACGCTTCCTATCTTGCCGTGAGCTGGTTCAAGTAAGCGGTGATGGCGGCCGCGGGAACGGCGTAGATGATCTTCCCTTGCGACTCGCGGCTGCCGCCGAACAGGATCGCGGCCACGCGTCCTTCGCGGTCGAAGATGGGGCTGCCCGAGGAGCCGGGCGCGCCGTAGCCGTCCACCTGGACGAGATTCGCAAGCACCTTGCTCACGGTGCCCACGGTGAGGGTGGGATCGGCGACCACCCCGCTCTGGCCCAGGTGCACCATCGGCAGGTCCTCCCCGAGCGGGTAGCCGATGATCGCCACGGGATCGCCGCGCGCGAGGCTGTGCGGGTCGCGCGAGAAGCCCGCGACGCGGGGCGTGCCCCCGCGGATGTCGACCTTCACGACACCCACGTCCGCCGAATCGGCGACACCCGCCAGGCGGCCGGGGAACCACTGCTTCGAGCCCGAGAACTTCACCGCAATACGGCGCGGGCGGCGGTCGCCCTGCTCACCCACCAGCACGTGCTTGTTCGTCACGAGCGTGCCCTGGGAGTCGGCGGCGAAGGCGGTGCCGCTGAACACCTCGGCCTCCGAGTACTCGACGACGAGCAGCGCGACGGCCTCCTGGTTCTTCTGGGAGATCGCGCGGTAGTCGACGGCCGCGGCGCCAGCCAGGCCGCGTTGGCGCGCCTCGGCCGTGTCGAGCGCCGCCCGCAGGCGTGCCACCACGCGCGCGTCGCCGGTGGAGCCCGTGGCGGCGAGCTCGGTGCGCAGGCGGGCCACTTCCGCCTGCGATTGCCGCAGCGCGTCGCGCACGGTCGCGAGCTCCGTCTGAAAGCGCGAGAGCAGCGCCTGGGCCGCGAGACTCAGGCTGTCGGCCCGGGTCTGGAGGCGCGCCAGCTCGCGCGCGTCGCGACGCGCCGTCCACTGCAGCCAGCCGAACGCGGCGAGCACCACGGCGAACACACCGATCAGGATCTTGGTCGTGAGCCGGAGCTGCCGCGTCTGGCGGGCCACTTCCACGGCGATCCGCACGGCGGTGCTGGAGCGCCGTGGCGCAGGGGGAGACAGGGCCTGGTACTGCTCGCGTGGCGAGGAGATCCGCTCGGCCGTCGCGCGCAGCGTCGCGGTGACGCCCTCCGCCTCCGCGTCGCCGCCGCCGACGTGGAACTCGACGGCCGGCCCCTTCTGCCCGAACGCGATCACGTCGCCGTCGTTGAGGGCCGCGTCCCCGGTGATCTGGCGGCCGTTCACGAAGGTCCCGTTCGTGCTGCCGAGGTCGCGCACCAGGAACGTCGCCCCCTGCCGGATGACGGCGGCGTGGCGCGATGACACGTCCAGGTCCCGCTCCGGATCGAACCGGACGTCGGAGAGCGGGTGGCGACCCAGCCCGATGTAGGCTTTGCGGAAGGTTTCGACCTGTCCGACGCGCGCGCCCGACAGGAAGGTGAACCGGGCGGTCACGGGCTCCGCGTGACCAGGTAGAGCGCGGCGGCGACCGCCGCGGCCGCGACCAGCACCAGCGTGATGACGCGCCAGCGCTCTCCCCGCGCCCGCCGACGCGCCGGCTGAGGCGGGGGACTCCCCGTGTACACCGGGACGGGCTCGGTGCTGGTCTCGGTGTCGAGCAGGGGATAGACGTGGTGGCCCACTTCTTCGAGCGCGTTCGCGGGGCGGAGCCCGGCGCCGTCGAACCGGGCGATGATCACCGTGATGTTGTCGGGACCGCCCCGCTCGTTGGCCAGCGCGATCAGCCGGTCGGCCGCGGTCTGGAGGTCGCTGGCACGGGTCACGATCTCGGCGATCTCCTCCTTCTTCACCTGGCCCGAGAGCCCGTCGGAGCAGAGCACCAGGATGTCGCCGCGCCGCACTTCCTGATGGGTGAGGTCGACCTTCACCCGCGCGTCGGGGCCGAGCGCCTGGAGGATGATGTTGCGGCGCTCGCTCTTCGCGGCCTCCTCTTCGGTCAGCTCCCCGGCTTCGACCAGCCGCTGCATCAGCGACTGGTCCTTCGTGAGCTGCACCGCCTGGCCGTTGCGGATGAGGTAGGCGCGGCTGTCGCCGACCTGGGTCAGGTAGAAGTGGTCGCTCAACACGCCGACCGCCGTCGTCGTCGTCCCCATGCCGCGCACTTCGGGATGGGCCTTGGCGTAGGCGTGAATGTGCCCGTTGGCGACCTCCACGGCCTCCTTGAGGCGGTACGCGAACCGATGGGGCGTGGCCTCCCGCTCCCGGCCCCAGGCGCGGATCATCTGCTGGTAGATCGTGTCCGTCGCCATCTCGCTCGCCACCTCGCCCGCGGCCGCCCCGCCCATCCCGTCGGCGACGACGAAGAGCGACCCGCGCTCGCCCACGTCGTGCTCCCGGACGTCGGGCAGGAGCGAGGCTTCCTGGCGCGTCAGGTCCGCGACGAGGAAGCGGTCCTCGTTGTGGTCCCGCGTCCTGCCGCGGTCGGTCTTGGCGAAGACCTCAACTTTGACGGGCTTGGACGAGCGTCCGAACATGCGCTAGGGCTGACACAGGCTGTTCTGGAGCACCTGGTATGGGTGGTTGTCCGGGTCGAGCCGCGCCGATTCCTGGGCGTATTGGCATGCTTTGCCCCGGTCGTCAAGGCGGGCGTAGGCGTTGCTCGCGACATACGCCGCGAACGCCCGGTCCTTGGGCCGGACCCCGGGCGCGCGGTAGATGTCGAGCGCCGAGTCCCGGATCGTCGCGGCCGCGAGCACCTTGTTGCTGAACTTGTCGAACAGGTCGTCCGCGAGCTCGTAGGCTCGCGCGGGGTCGATCCCCGTGGCCCGTGGCGGTGTCGGGTTCGCGCGTGTGTGCGCCGCCGCCTGGTTCGTCGAGTCCGGCCGCGCCCCGTCGTCCGTCTTCCTGCCGCCGCCCAGCAGCGAGACCGCCGCGCCCGCCCCGCCCAGCACCACCACCGCCCCGGCGATGATCGGCACGAGCGAGCGCCGCTTCGGGGGGGGGAGGGGGGGGGCCGGCTCGAGCAGCTGCGTCTTCTCCTCAGCGTGGTCGCGTGTCGCGGGCAGCGGCGTCACCAGACCGCCTCGGCGCTCCAACCCGACCACGCCCGCCACGTCGTTCGCGAACTTGGCCGCCGACTGGTAGCGGTCGGTCGGGCCGCGGGCGAGGGCGGCGTCGAGCGTCTCCTGGAGCCCCGGCGGGAAGCGCAGGTCGGGCCGCGCGGTCACGAGCGTCGCGGGATCGTCGGTCAGCCGCTTGATCATCGTTTCTTGGACACTGGTCGCTTGGAACGGCAGCTTGCCGGTGAGCATCTTGAAGAGCACGAGGGCGAGCGAATACAGGTCGCTCCGGCCGTCGAGCTTGTCGCCCGAAAGCTGCTCCGGGCTCATGAACTCCGGGGTGCCGACGACGAGGCCGGTCTTCGTCACCTTCTGGCTATCGTCCCCCCCCACGGCCTTGGCGATGCCGAAGTCCACGACCTTCACGAGGTCCACGCCGTCCCGCCCGCGGGTGAGCATGATGTTGTCGGGCTTGAGATCGCGGTGCACGATGCCGAGGTCATGCGCGGCCTGCAGCGCGTCGGCCGCCTGGACGAAGATGCTCACCGCCCGGTGCACCGGCAGCGCGCCCTCGCGCTCCATCAGGTCGGTGAGCGGCTCCCCCTCGATGAACTCCATCGCGAGGTAGATGAGGCCCTCGGGCGTCTCCCCGAAGTCGTAGATGGCGCAGACGTTCGGATGAGTGATGCGACTCGCGTTCGCAGCCTCGCGGTTGAAGCGCGCCACCGCGTCCGGGTCGTGCACCATGGCGGGGTTCATCACCTTGATGGCGCTCTTCCGTCCCATCTTCACGTGCTCGGCCAGGTACACCTGCCCCATCCCGCCTTCGCCCAGCTTGTGGAGCACGTGATAGCGGTCGGCGACGACCTGGCCCACCAGATCGTGCGCCGGCGAGGAGGCCCGCAGCGTCTGCCCGTCGTTGGGGCAGAACCGCACGTCGTCGGGATACTCGGTCGAGCAGACGGGGCAGATCTTCACGCGGGAATCTCGATGCGCAGCAGCTTGTCGCCCACCAGGACCCGCGACGCGTTCCGCAGCGGCATGTCGCCGCGGGCCGCGAGCGCGATGCCGTTGCGGCTGTTCGCGTCCACCACTACGAAATCGGCATCCTCGGACTGAACGATCGCGTGCCGGGCGCTCATCGACGGATCGTACGGAAACAGCCAATCTCCCTGCTCCCGGCCGATGATCACGTCGCGCCCCGGCGAGAGCTGGACGACGTCACGCGCGCTGCCGTCCGAGCGCAGCTGCGTGAGGCTCGCAATGTCGGCGCTCGGGATCAGGCTGCCCATCCGCTTCGTGGCGTCGGCGTCGGGCGGGTGCGGCCCGGGGTAGCCGAGCCGCCGGAACCGGATCACCTGCGAGCCGATGAGCAGCAGGTCGCCGTCGACCAGCCGGTGGGGCTCCTCGAGAAACACCCAGGTGCCGTTGCGGCTCCCGAGGTCGCGCACCACGAGCGCCTCCTGCTCCCAGGAGATCTTGGCGTGCAGCGGCGAGAGGAAGACGTCGTCGGGGAAACGGATATCGCCGTCCTGGCGACCGATGGTCGTGTCGGGCGCGCGCCGCTCGAAGCGCTCCTGCGCGTTGCCCGCCTCGTCGAGCAGCACGAGGACGATGGGGGCGCCCGCGCGTGGCGTGACGGCGGGCGAGCGTCGCGCCTGGGCCTCCACGAGCGGGGCGCCGCAGGTGGCGCAGAATCGCGTGCCGGCGGGGACGGTCGACCCGCAGCGCGCGCAGCTCGGCCCCGAGCCGGGCGCCGTGAGCCGCCGCCCGCATTGCGGGCAGAACGGCAACAGGGCGCTGGCGTGACCGCCGCAGAACGGGCAGGGGATCGGCTCGCCGGGTGCCAGCGCTAGAGGCGGAGCGGCCAGCCCAACGTGCGCCCCCGGCCCCCCCGTCCCCCCCGTCCCTCCTGGGCCCCTCGTCCCGCCTCCCGGCGCCGCCGCGGCCCGTAGTCGCCCGGACTTGCCCATCGGCTTCCCGCAGTCCATGCAGAACTGCGCACTGGGGTCGTTATTGCGGCCGCAGTAAGCGCAGGCGGTCACAGGCGCACGTGCTCCACAGGGCCCATAAGTTACGGCCTGCCAATCCATTCCGCAATTGACGGGTCGAAAGCGGCGATGCTAGTTTGCGCGCCTGTGCGATCGCTCGGCGTCCTGCCGCTCCGCCTCCTTGTTGCGCTCGCGCTGCTCGCCGGGCGATCCGAGGCTCAGGTCGATCCCTCCGGCCCCTGGCGCACCCTCCACACGCCTCACTTCCGCATCCACTTCCGTCCCGCGTACCGCGACGTCGCGCTCACCGAGGCGCGCGAGGCGGAGCGGGCGTACGCGCTGCTCGCCTCCGAGCTGCATCCGCCACGCGGCACGGTGGACCTCACGCTGGGCGACGACATCGATGGCTCCAACGGATTCACTACGGTGTTTCCCTCCGGTCGCATCACGATCCTGGCCCCGGCGCCCGCGACCGATCCCGGGCTGCTCCAGTACGACACCTGGCTGCGGCTCGTCACGACGCACGAGCTGGCTCACGTCTTCCACCTCGACCGCACGAGGAGCTTCTGGGCCGTCGCGCAGCACGTGCTGGGACGGGCCCCGGGGCTGTTCCCGAACGAATACCAGCCGACGTGGCTGGTCGAGGGACTCGCGACGTACTACGAGTCGCGCTTCACGAACGGCGGGCGCGTGCGGGGCAGCTTCCACACCCAGCTGCTCGCAGCAGACCGCGCGGCCGGTGCTTCGCGCTCGTCGCGGGACGCGGAGCCCTTCACGCGCTGGTCCGACGGCTTCGCGCCCTATGCCTACGGCAGTCGGTTCCTGCAGTACGTCGCCGCGACGGTCGGCGACTCGGCGGTGCCGCGACTCGTCGAGGCCACGGCGGCGCAGCTCATCCCGTTCAGGGTCGGTCGTCAGGTCGAGCGCGTGGCGCCGGGACGCACGCTCGCGGGCTTGTGGCCGCAGGCAACCGCGCCGAGCGCGGCGCCGGGCGCGCCAGCAGCGGGCACCCGCGTGCTCGACAGCCTGCTGCGGACGGAACCGGTGCCGAGCGTCTCGCCCGACGGCCGCCGAGTCGCCTACCTCGCCGACGACGGCAAGGGCGCGAGCGAGCTGCGCGTCCTCGATGGGGAGACGCTCCGGCGGGTCGCGGCGCACGCGGTGAACGGCAACGCGAGCTACGGCTGGGACGGGGACACGGTGGTCGTCGCACAGCTCGATTACACGGGGCGCCGTCAGCTGCGGAGCGACCTGTACCGTTGGGTACCGGGTGGTGTTTGGCGGCGGGAGACGCACGGCGCGCGCCTCACTCAGCCGGCCGGCCGCTCCGTCGCCATCGAGTTGCGCCCGGGGGCCAATCGGCCGACGGTGCCGGCGCCGGCAGACCCAGGCCGGGGGGAGGGGGAGGGGGAGAGGGAGGGGGCCGAGACGTGGGAGGCCGTCGTCCCATCGCCCGACGGGCGCTGGATGGCCGGCACCCGTAACGCCGCGGGGCGCTGGGCGCTCGTGCGCTGGCCGGCCGATACGCCGGTTGCTGCCGTCGTGCTGGTCGAGTCCCGCTCCGTCCTCGCCGATCCGGTGTGGACGCCGCGCGGCGAGCTGTGGTTCGTCGCCGATCCGTCGGGGTTCCCGCAGGTGTACGCGTGGCGCGATGTGGGAGGCGGGATCGCTCAGGCTCTCACGGCCGAGCCGCTCGGCGCGCGCAGCCCCGCCCCGCTGCCAGACGGGACGCTCTTGTACTCGGCGCTCACGGCCGGGGGCTGGGAGCTGCGGCGCGCGCCCGCGCTCGCGGACGGCCTCCCCGCCCGGTTTTCGGAGCCGCTGCCGTTCGATTCCGCGCCCCCCCTCGCGGTGCCGGCGCGCGAAACCGGCTACGCCGTGTGGCCCTCGCTGCGGCCCCACTTCTGGATCCCGTTCTTCCTGAACGCGGGGCCGACGGGGCGGTTCGGCGGAGCCGTAACCGCCGGGACGGACGCGCTGCACCGCTTCACGTACGCCGCTGACCTGCTCCTCGCGCCGCAGCCGTTCCGTGTGACAGGCGACTTCATCCTCCTCAGCGACGTGCTCGGCAACCCCACGCTTGATTTCTCGGCGTCGAGCGCCTGGCTCGACGTGGCGGCGCCGCCGGGCGTCACGCTCTCGGAGCTGAGCCAGGCGGCGGCCGTGGGCGCGGCGTTCGTGCGGCGCCGCTGGCGCAGTCTCGCGAGCGTGCGGGTCGCGGCGGAGGTCCAGCGGTTTCGCTACGCCGCGGCGCCCGACAGCGCCCTCGCTGCCGCCTGCCCCGCGTGCCTGGCGCGCGACCTGATCGGCGGCTCGGCCACGTTGGCGCTGTCGCGGGTGGTCGCTGGTGCGCTCTCCGTGTCGCCCGAGGACGGGTTCTCGTGGTCGCTCACGTATCGGCGCCGCGACGAGCGCGGGACCGGCCGCTGGTCGAACGAGCTGCGCTCGCAGCTCGCGCTGTACGCGCACGTACCCGGAGGAGGGCTCGGCGGGTTCGCGCACTCCGTGCTCGCCGTGCGGCTCGCCGCCGGCGGCCTCGACGGGTCGCTCGGCTCATTGTATCGGGTGGGCGGGGTGTCCTCGGGGAGCGTCGCGCTCTCCTTCGGCCAGTCGCTCGGGGTCAGGCGCCTGTTCCCGATCCGCGGCTATCGCTACGGTGAGCTGGCCGGCCCGCGCGCGGCGACGGGCACGGTCGAGTACCGGCTTCCTCTGGCGCTGGTGGGCCGCTCGCTCGGTCACCTGCCCGTGGGCGCCGACCGGGTGTGGCTCAACGCCTTCGCAGACGCGGGTGACGCGTGGGATCCCGGCACGTCGCCGCAGCTCACGCGGCTGCGCTCCGCGGGCGTCGAGCTGGCCGGCGCCGTCACCGTGACGTACAACCTGCTCCTGCAGCTGCGGCTCGGCCTGGCGGAGCCGCTCGCGGCTCCCCCGTCCGGCGCTGCGCGGCGCGCCAGTGTGTACTTCGCGTTCGCGTCCGACTTCTGAGCCGGCGGCCCGAACTGGGGTTGCGGCGCGGCGTATAATGGATACCGCCATGCGCGCCGCGCTCCCCCTGCTGCTCGCGCTCAGCGCCGCCGTCCCGGATCGCCTCGCCGCCCAGTCGCCTGCGGACCGGGCGGCGCTCGAGGCGTTGCGCGACTCGCTCACGGGGGTGCGCGACTCGATCGCCCTGAAGCGCCTCGAGGCCGCGGGGATCGAGCTGGCGAAGCGGCACCGGGACGACTCGCTGATCCATCTGCGGCTCGGGTTCCTCGCCTACCGGCTCGGCGAGGTCACCGGCGCCAAGGGTCATTATGACGACGCTGCGGGCGAGTTCGAGTGGGCCGGCGAGCTCGCGCCCGATTGGCCCTACCCGTGGTACGGCCTGGGCCTCGCTGAATTCGCGCAAGGCGAGGCCGCGTCCATCGCGATCGAGAACATCCGGGAGCAGCTCGGAAAGGACTACATGACCAAGGCCGCCCGTGCGTTCGCGCGCGCGGTGCAGGCCGACCCGGCATTCGCGCAGCCGACGATCGATCTGGCGCGCACCGCGCTCGCCCAGCGCATCCAGCCCCGGCTCGACGTCGCGCTGGAGGCGGTGCGGCTCGCGGCGGCGTCGCCCGCCGGTCGGAATCCCCGGTTGCAGCTCGCGCGCGGGCGCGTGGAACGGGAGGTCGGCGACCCCGACTCCGCGCTCGCGGCCTTCGGGGCCGCGCTCGCGACGGGCGCCGACTCGGGCCTCGGCCTGCTTGAGCTGGCGCGCACCTATTACTTCGTGAATCGCCCGGCGCAGGGCTGGCGCGCCTACTTCGCCGGGGCCCACGCGGCGCGCTCGCCCGAGGCCCTCGCCCTGTACCGCGCCGACCTGAGCGTGGTCGGTGGCCCGGACGAGATCACGCCGTTCGACGGCTTCACCTCCCCGGGCCCGCGCGCCGAGTGGCTCGAGCACTTTTGGCGACGCCGCGACGTGGCCGAGGCCCGCAATCCCGGCGAGCGCCTGGCCGAGCACTACCGGCGCTGGTTCTACGCGTGGCGCGAGTTCCGGCTCGTGAGTCGCCACCGCCATTACGACATCACCGAGCGCTATCGCTCCGACCAGGCGGAGTTCGACGACCGCGGCATCATCTATCTGCGCCACGGGCCGCCGGACAAGCGGGCGTCGTATCAGCAGGTGCTCGACCGCATCGAGCCGAATGAGACGTGGCTGTATCGCCGCCCCCCACCCGAGGGCGACCTGATCTTCCACTTCGTCGCGCGCGGCGACGTGCAGGACTTCAAGCTGGTGGAGAGCCTGGCCGACGCGCTCACGGCAGGCCACGGCGGGGCGCTGACGCTCGAGGTGCGGCGCCCACGGTTCGACCCGGTCCTGAGCGACTTGTTCGCGTCCCGCGCCGAGATCAGCCCGGCCTACGCTCGCCTGGGCAACACCCTCGGCTCGACGAACACGGGCAGGGCGCTCGCCGACGAGCGCACGCTCGGTCAGCGCAGCATCGCCGTCGGCACCACGACCGACAGCTACACCCGCGAGTTCGCCGCGCCGCTCGGCACGGTTGCGTCCGAGTTCGTGGTCGGGGCGGTTGGGGGGGGCGGGGGCGGGGGGGGGCAGGACCTGCACGTGGTGTTCGCGATTCCGGCACAGCGGCTCACACCGCTGTCCGACTCCGACCGCGTCGTGTATCCGCTCGCCTTTCGGTTGTTCGTGTCCGATACGGCCGACGATCTCGTGGCGCGGCTCGACACCACCCGGGCCTTCAAGGCGCGCGCGCCGCTGGCGGGCGGCAGCTACCTCACCGGTCAGCTGCGGCTGGCCGTCCCTCCCGGCCGCTACCGCTACCGGCTGTTGGTGGAGCAGCTCGACGAGCACGCGGGAGACCTCGTGACGCGCGACTCCGTGACGGCCGAGCACCTGGACGGTCGCCGCTTCGCGGCGAGCGATCTGGTGCTGGGGCGGCGCGGATCGGGGCTCGTGTGGGTGGCGTCGTCCGACACCGTGCCGCTCAACCCGCTCGCGGAGTTTCCTGCGGGGGGAGCGGCCGAGCTGTATTACGAGGTGTACGGCCTGGGACCGGGCGCGCCGTACCACACCGTCGTGCGGCTCGAGCGGACGGGCGGGCGCTCGTTCTTCAGCCGGCTGTTCGGCGGGAAACAGGCGCCGGTGCTGCTCGAGTTCGACGCGTCCGCGGACGGACCGCGCACCGTGGTGCGTCGCAGCCTCGACCTGCGCGACACGCCCAAAGGGAATTACGTCCTCACGGTGCAGATCCGCGATCCCGCGACGGACGTGACGCTCACTCGGCGGTGCCGGTTCGTCGTCGTTTCGCGCTAATCAGTTGACACCCGCTCCGGCCGGTCCCTAGCTTTCACCGTTCCCTCGGAGAATGGATGTACTGCTCCCGCTGCGGCACCCAGAACGACGACACCAGCAAGTTCTGCCGCTCCTGCGGGCTGGACCTGACGACGACGACTCCGGTCCGCGCCGTCCGCGACCAGCACCCCGACGTCACCGAGATCGACTTGGTGCGGGAGCAGCTGCAGGACGAGTACGACATCCTCGAGGAGCTGGGGCGCGGGGGCATGGCGATCGTCTTCAAGGCCCGCGAGAAGCAGCTGGAGCGCGACGTCGCCATCAAGGTCCTGCCGTTTTCCCTCGCCTTCGACAAAGAGTTCGTCGAGCGCTTCCAGCGCGAGGCCCGCACCTCGGCCAAGCTTGAGCACCCCGGCATCATCCCGATCTACCGCGTCGGCAAGAGCGGCCGCGTCATCTACTTCGTCATGAAGTTCCTGCGCGGCAAGCCGCTCTCGAGCGTGCTCGCCGCGCGCGGCTCGCTCCCCCCGGCCGAGATCCGCCAGGTCCTCGTCCAGGTCGCCCGGGCCCTCGCGTACGCGCACAAGAGCGGGATCGTGCACCGCGACATCAAGCCCGACAACATCATGTTCGATGAGCACGGGATGGCCGTCGTCACCGATTTCGGCATCGCGAAGGCGGCGACCGGCGGCAAGCTCACGGGCACCGGCATGTCGATCGGCACGCCGCATTACATGAGCCCCGAGCAGGCCCGCGCCCAAGCGCTGGATGGCCGCAGCGACGTCTACTCGCTCGGCGTCGTCGCCTACCAGTGCCTCACGGCGCGCGTGCCGTTCGACGGAGAGGACTCCTTCTCCATCGGCTACAAGCACATCATGGAGGAGCTGCCGACCCCCCCGCTCGAGAGCTACGATCAGCGCACGCTGTTCGAGATCATCAAGCGGATGATGGCCAAGTTGCCCGACGACCGCTTTCAGACGGCCGACGACCTGGTCCAGGCGCTCGAAGCCGGGGGCACGTTCGCCGCCGTCGGGCTCGCGACGGCGCCCACCAAAGCCATCCCCTCGCTCGCGGGGGCGCGCCTGGCGGGCGCCGCCACCACGCCGCTCCCGCGTGTGCCCCCCGGCGCCGAGCCGCACCGGCGGTCCGTGACGGCCGGCATCGCGCTGTGGGTGCTCGTCGTCGCCGTGGCGCTCGGAGCCCCGGGGCTGTACGCGTACAAGAAGGGCCTGTTGTTCTTCGCCCACGGTGTGCCGCACGACTCCGCCGCGGCGATCCTGCAGCGCGACACCGTCGCGCAGCGCCTGCTCGCCGACACCGGTACCGCGCCGGCCGTCGACTCCGTCCCCCCCACGACGCGGAGCCCCACCGACACCGCCCGCGCCCGTCTCGTCCCGCCCGGGACGCCCGGCCGCCTCACGCTCCAGGGCCTGCCCGCGGGCGCCCGCGTCACGCTCAACGGGGCGCCGTTCCGCGGCTCGCAGGGCGAGGTGCCCCCCAACGTCTACAAGCTGGCGGTGCAAGCGGAGGGCTACGCCGCCTTCGAGCGCCAGGTGATCGTCAGTCCGGGCGCCCCGCTGACGGTCAAGGTCGACCTGCGGCCGTCGCGCGACTCGAAGTTCGGTCCGTGCGAGCAGTACGGGCCCGCCTACAACCAGGACGGTATCTGCTGGGACGCGCGGCCGGTGCCGCTCGCGTCCACGAAGATCCCCGTGCCGGCTGACGCACCCATCGTCCCCCGGCCGGCGATCCTGCTGTGCCACGTGTCGCGCTCGGGGGAGACCATGGAGGTCCGCGTCTTCGTGCGCTCCAACGTGGATCCCTTCAACGACCAGGCGCTCGATCTCGCCAAGACGCTGCGCTGGAACCCGGCCCAGAAGAATGGCGAGCCCGTGGACTCCTGGGTGCAGGTGCAGTTCGTGCCGGAGCGGCAGTAATCGACATCCATCCGACGGCGTTCATCGCTCCCGGGGCGGTCGTGCTGGGAGACGTGACCCTGGGGGCGCGCGCCAGCGTGTGGTACGGCGCGGTGCTGCGCGGCGACATGGCCGCGATCGCGGTGGGCGAAGCCACGAACCTCCAGGACGGCGTGATTGTCCACGTGGACGAGGGGAAGCCGACGCGCATCGGCGCCCGCGTCGCGGTGGGGCATCGGGCCATCCTGCATGCCTGTACCGTTGAAGATGAGTGCCTGATCGGGATGGGCAGCATCCTGCTCAACGACGTCCACGTCGGGACCGGCAGTGTCGTAGCAGCGGGCGCGGTGGTGCCCGAGGGAACTCGGGTCCCGCCCGGCTCGTTAGTGGTGGGCGTGCCGGCGCGGGTGACCCGCGCGGTGGATGAGGCGCTGCGCCAGCGGATCCGGTACACGTGGCAACACTACGTCGCGGAGGCCGAGCGGCACCGCGCGGGCAAGTTTGTGATGTGAATTCCCGGAACCCCTTACGCGCGCGGCGCGGTGCGCCAGCCTTGCTCGGGCCGTCGGGCGCGCCTACCTTGACCTCCCGCGCTTGCTGAGCCGGCGGCCGGTTAAATTTCACTACATCACGACCACGCTGAGACACGCGCTCACCGAAAGGGACGAGCTCGCATGACTGCTTCCAGCCGCACAGGCACCCTCGATCTGAGCCCCAACGCCGTCACGGTGCTGGAGCGGCGCTACCTGGTGAAGGACGACCAGGGCACCCCCGTCGAACGGCCCGACGCCCTGTTCCGGCGGGTCGCCCGGACCGTGGCCGAGCCGGACCGGCGCTACGGTGCGTCCGACAAAGGCGTGGAGGGCCTCGCGGAAACGTTCTTCGAGCTGATGGCGACGCGGGTGTGGATGCCCAACTCGCCCACCCTCATGAACGCCGGCCGGCCGCTGGGCCAGCTGTCGGCGTGCTTCGTGCTCCCCGTGGACGACTGCCTGTCGAACGGCCAGAGCGGCATCTACGACACGCTGCGCGCCATGGCGCTGGTGCACCAGTCGGGCGGTGGCACGGGGTTCTCGTTCTCCCGGCTCCGGCCCAAGAACGACGTGGTCCGCTCCACCATGGGCGTGGCGTCGGGCCCCGTGTCGTTCATGAAGCTGTACGACGCCTCGACCGACGTCGTGAAGCAGGGCGGGACGCGCCGCGGCGCGAACATGGGCATCCTGCGGGTGGACCACCCCGACATCCTCGAGTTCGTGACCTGTAAGGACGACCTCACGCAGGTGACGAACTTCAACATCTCGGTGGCGGTGACGGACGCCTTCATGAAGGCCGTCGAGGAGGGGACGAGCTACGACCTCATCCACCCGCGCAGCGGCAAGGTGATGGGCCAGTTGGATGCGCGCGACGTGTTCCGCCAGATCGTCCATGGCGCCTGGAAGACGGGTGAGCCCGGGGTGTACTTCATCGACCGGGCCAACTACTACAACCCCGTGCCGCGCCTCGGCAGCTACGAGGCCACGAACCCGTGCGGCGAGCAGCCGCTGCTCCCCTACGACGTCTGCAACCTCGGCTCGATCAACCTGGGCCTGTTCGTGAAGCAGGGAGACGTCGACTGGGAGCGGCTGCGGACGGCGGTGCACGTGTGCACGCACTTCCTCGACAACGTCATCGACGCGAACAAGTACCCGCTCGCCGAGATCGACGATCTGGCGAACCGCATTCGCCGCATCGGCCTCGGGGTGATGGGCTGGGCCGATCTGCTGGTGCACCTCGGCATCCCGTACGACTCGGACGAGGGGGTGGCGCTGGGTCGCCGGGTGATGGAGTTCGTGGATGAGGAAGCGAAGGTCGCGTCGGAGCAGCTGGCGGAGCAGCGCGGTGTCTTCCCCGAGTGGGAGACGTCGATCTGGGGCCCCGACGCGAGCTGTGCCCGCGGGCCCGACGGCGAGCGGGTGCGCCCGATGCGCCGGCTCCGCAACTGCAATCTCACGACGGTCGCGCCCACGGGCACGATCTCGATCATCGCGAACTGCTCCTCGGGGATCGAGCCGCTCTTCGCGGTCGCGTTCATGCGCAACCAGGCCGGCGTGCTGATGCCGGACGTGAACGAGGACTTCGTCGCCATCGCGCGACAGGAGGGCTGGTACTCGGACGACCTGATGCAGCGGATCGCGGAGGCGGGCCACATCCACTTCGACGCGGTGCCGGCGCAGTGGCAGCGCGTGTTCGTGACGGCGCACGACGTCACCCCCGAGTGGCATATCCAGATGCAGGCGGCCTTCCAGGAGTTCACCGACTCGGCGATCTCCAAGACCTGCAACTTCGGGCACGATGCGACCGAGGAGTACGTGGAGAAGATCTACCGCTACGCCTACAAGCTCGGCTGCAAGGGCGTCACCGTGTACCGCGACGCCTCGCGCGAGATGCAGGTGCTCTCGACCGGGGCCACCGCGAAGAAGGTGCAGGAGCAGGCGGCGAACGGGCAGACCGCCGTGGCCGAGGCGCTTGGCCGGATCGCCGAGCTGGAAGCGGAGCTCGAGCGAACCCGCGGCATGCTGCATGACGCGGAGGCCGAGAACCTGCAGCGGCGCGCCAAGCGCTCGCGCCCCGACCTGCTCAAGGGATCCACGCGACGGATCGAGACGCCGCTCGGCACGATGTACGTCACTATCACCGAGGACGACCGCGGCCAGCCGTTCGAGGTCTTCATCTCCCTCGGCAAGGCGGGCGGGGCGCTCATGGCCGACGTCGAAGCCGTCGGGCGGCTGATCTCGCTCGGGCTCCGCTCGGGCATTCCCATGCGGGAGATCTACCGCCAGCTCCGGGGCATCTCGTCGGACCGGGCCGTCGGCCTGGGGCCCAACAAAGTGCTCTCGGTGCCGGACGCCATCGGCATCGCGATCGAGAAGTGGATGCAGGACCGGCAGGGCATCCAGCAGGATCTGCTCGCCGAGGCGGAACGGGGAGGGGCGGGGGCGGCGGGGGCGGCGGGGGCGGCGGGTCCGGGTGCGGCGGCTCCGCTGCGGGGAGTCGTGGCGGGGCAGGGGGGGGGGAGCGCCGCGGCGCTCCAGAGTGGCGCGACCCAGCAGGACTTCATCGGCGCCTGCCCCGACTGCGGCTCGCAGCTCGCGTTCATCGAGGGCTGCGCCAAGTGCCACGTGTGCGGATTCTCGGAGTGCGGCTGAGCGGCGCCGGGGCGTAGCGGGCGCGCCGCGGGTCAACCGTCACCCGGCGAGCGGTTCCGGCCGTGTGACGGCTGTCACGACCCCCTGCGCGGGGGCCGTGTTATTCTACGGCGTGACTGCTCCCTTCCGTCCCCCGACGCCCACGCGGCTCCAGGCCAAGGGCTGGGCCCGCGTCGGCAAGCCCGGCGCGCACCTGCTGCGCCGCGGCGCCTGGTATCCGGTGGTCCGCGTCTCGTCGAGCCACATCGTCGTGCTGGACGTGAATCGGCGCAACGTCCCGGTCGACCGGCGCTTCCTCGAGATCCGCTACCATCCGCCGGAGCGCTGGAGCATCGTGCGGTGCGAGCCGCGCGAGATCCAGCGCGTGGGCCGGCTGTTCCCGCTCACGTACGCGGTGTGCCCCACCTGCCGGCACCGCCAAGCCTTCGGGGCCGACGTCAAGGAGCTTTCGTGCGAACGCTGCAAGAAGACGGCGGCGCTGGCGTGGGATGAGTTGAGCTAAGGTGTCCGGGACCAGGTGTCAGGTGTCAGGGCCTGACACCTGGCACCCGACACCTGACAGCGTTAGAGCAGTACCAGCCGATCGCCCACCGAAACGATTCCCGCCCCGACTCCCAGGCAGTAGAACCCGCGCATTCCGTCGTCCAAGAACTGCAGCGTTTCCTTGAGGACCTCGGGTTCGACCGTGCCGCCCAGCGCCCAGCCGCTGAACGGCCGGCAGGGATGCGCGACCTGCAGCACCTCCAATCGCACCACCTCGCGGCCGTCCTTGTCCACGAAGGCGATGCCGCCGCCGAGCTCGTCGAGGGTGATCCGGCGAGCGGTCTCCACGAGGACATTCTCGCCCGCGCAGCCGGGGGTGAGGCGATCCCCGAAGCGCTCCCGCATCAGCGCATAGTGCGTGGTGAAGCCGATCGAGACCCCGTGCGCGCCGTCTTCGTTCTTGGTGTTGGGGTGCGTGCGGTGATGCACGTCCACCAGCCAGGACCCTTCGGGCCCTTCGCCCAGCACGCCGTCGGGTCCGACGGCGAGCCGTGCCACCGCGAGGCAAGGGGTCGGGTCGTAGACCCGTAGCGGCTTCTCCCCCGTCTTCAGCGACGAGCGCTGGATTTGGAGGCGCACGATTCGGCCGAGGTCGCGCATAACGAAATCTATCAAAACGTGGTATGATGTGAGGCGCGACCTCATGCGGATCAGGCTCGGCTGGGCCCGCTGTGCGGACAACGTCGCGGACATCCTGCGCCGCGGCGCCTGGTATCCCATCGTCGAGGAGTCTGCGGACGGCCACCTCGTCGTCGAGGTGCGGGAGCAGCGCGTCCGGCTGAGCCGGGGGGACGTGTCGGTGCGCACCGACGCACCCGACCACTGGAGCATCGTCGTCCGCACCGGGGTGCTGCGTCCCGCGCTGGGAGGGCAGGGGATGGAGGTGGTGACGACCTACGCCGTCTGCCCCATGTGTCACTACCGCCAGGACTTCGCGGGCCGGCCGGACACGCTGCGCTGCGTCCGCTGCGGGGCGACGTCGGCGGTCGATTGGTCGGAGACCTGCTGAAGCGTAAGGCCCGTCTGGCGATTGCGTAAGTATTTAGTATGTTAATTATCAATATGTTAACTTTCTCCCTGCTGATCACCGATGCCTGAGAACTGACGACTTTCCGATGCCCGATCGCTCCGCGCTCGCCCTCCAGCTCACCGACGCCATCACGGCGGCGCGGGCCGCCGCTCAGCACGCGGGAGATCGCGCGTTTCGCACGTACGGCCTCTCCCACCGTGCCCATGCTGCCTTGACGGCCGTAGACGTGGGCGGGCCGGACGGCGCCCGCCCCAAGGAGATCGCCGCGCAGCTGGGGGTGTCGCGCGCGGCGGCCACGACCTTCGTTCAGCGGCTGGAAACGAAGGGGCTCGTCGAGACCACCCCCGACCCGGAAGACGACCGCGGCGTACGCGTGACCCTCACGCGCACCGGGCTCGACGTGCTGCTGCGCGCCGGGCAGCTCGAGCGGCGCCTCGCCGCTCGGGCGATCGAGGGCCTGCCGGCCTCGAGCATCGCGCGGGCCGTGCACCTGCTCCAGGAGTTCAAGCGCCGACTCGAGGAAAAGCAGATCGGCGTGCTGCACTAGTTTTCCACATCCCGCTTTCCACGGGCATGTTGAAAAACCCCGTTGGCCCAGAGAAGGAGTCCATCTGATTCGCCGCACGAAGATCGTCGCGACACTGGGACCCGCGACGGGCGCCCCCGAGCACATCGAGGGGCTCATCGACGCGGGTGCGAACGTGATCCGCGTCAACGCATCCCACGGCAGCCCGGAGCTGCGGGCGGCGTGGATCGCCGCGGTGCGGCGCGCGGCGGACGCCGCGGGCAGTAACGTGGCGGTCCTCGTGGATCTGCAGGGACCGCGCATCCGCGTGGGCGCGCTGCCGCAACCCCGCGCGTTGCGCCCGGGCGAGACCGTGGTGTTCGCGCCCGAGGAGGTCGCGAAGAGCGGCGAGCTGCCAACCACGTACGCCGGTCTCGCGACGGACGCGCGGGTGGGGGCCCGCATCCTGCTCGACGACGGGCTGCTGTCGGTCGAGGTCACGGGGATCGCCCCCCCCCGCGTCGAAGGTCGGGTGGTGGACGGCGGCACCCTCACCTCCCACAAGGGGATGAATCTGCCCGGCCTGCAGGTGAGCGCGCCTGCCCTGACCGCCAAGGACCGCGAGGACGTCACGCACGCCGTCAAGGCGGGGGTCGAGTACCTGGCGCTGTCTTTCGTGCGGCGCGCCGAGGATCTGGCCGAGCTGCGGCGGCTCGTCCCGCCCGCCATCAAGCTGATCGCGAAGATCGAGAAGGCCACCGCCCTCGAGGACCTGGAGCGCATTCTCGCGGCGTGCGACGCGGTGATGGTGGCGCGGGGCGACCTGGGCGTCGAGCTGCCGTTCGAAGAGGTCCCGAGCGTGCAGAAGCGCCTGATTCGGGAAGCGAACCGTCACGGGAAGCCGGTGATCACGGCGACCCAGATGCTCGAGTCGATGGTGCACCACCCGCGGCCCACCCGGGCCGAGGCCTCGGACGTCGCCAACGCGATCCTCGACGGGACCGACGCCGTGATGCTCTCGGCCGAGACCGCGGTCGGCGAGTACCCGTTCGAGGCGGTGCGCGCGATGGACCGCATCATCCGCGAGATGGAGCGCCAGGGTGGCGGGCCCAGGGAGCGCGGCGGGGGAGGTCGGGACGAGCGCCGACGCGGCGAGAGCGAGACCGTGGCGGTGGAGGACGCGATCGCGCTGGGGACGAGCGCGGTGGCGCGGATGCTCAAGACGCCGCTCATCGTGACGCTCACCAAGGGAGGCTTCACGGCGCGCAAGGTGGCGGCGCAGCGCCCGCCGGTGCCGATCCTCGCGGTCACCACCGAGCCGGTCACCTACCGGCAGCTGGCGCTGGTGTGGGGTGTGACACCGGTGCTCGTGGACCAGGTGCCCGGGTACGACGCGATGCTCGCGGTCGTGCGCGACCTGATCCTGAAGCGCGGGTACGCCCGCTCGGGCGACCGCATCGTGATGACGGCGGGGGTGCCGTGGGACGTCTCCGGGACCACCAACCTGCTCAAGGTCGAGGTCGTGTGACGTGAGGCTGGTGTTTCTCGGCACCGGGACTTCCTACGGCGTGCCGCAGATCGGCTGCCGCTGCCGCACGTGCACGTCGCCCGACCCGCGGGACCGCCGCACCCGCACCGCGGCGCTCGTCGAGGCCGGCGGGCGTCGTCTCCTCATCGACACGCCCCCGGAGCTGCGGCTGCAGCTCGTGGCGGCGGGGGTCGACGCGATCGATGCCGTGCTGTTCACGCACGCGCACGCCGACCACGTCCACGGCATCGACGACCTGCGCGCCGTCTCGGTGCGTCGGGCGGGTGCGAGCCGGCTGGAAGTGTACGGCTCGGCCGACACGCTGGCCGAGATCGCGCGCCGCTTCGGCTACATCTTCGACGAGACGCCGGCCCAGCCGGGCACGAGCAAGCCCGAGCTGGTGGCGCGGCCGCTCGACGCGGAGCGCGAGACCGCGATCGCCGGCATCCCGGTGCTGCCGCTCGTGCTGCCGCACGGGGACCACACGGTGTTCGGCTACCGCATGGGACCGCTCGCCTACCTCACCGACGCGAAGGCGATTCCCGACGGGGTGCGCGCGCGTCTCGGGGGGCTCGACGTGCTGGTGCTGAACGCGCTGCTGCCGCGGCCGCACCCGCTCCACCTCTCGATCCCGGAGGCGGTGGAGGCGGCCGAGCGCATTGGCGCGCGGCGCACCTTCCTCACGCATCTCACGCACGCGGCGCCCCACGCCGAGCTCGCGGCCCAGCTGCCGGCGGGCATCGCGCCCGCGTACGACGGGCTGGTCATCGAGGTGGGCCCGGTCTAGATTCGACGCCAGGAGGATCGCTCCATGGCCAACGCATCCGACGCGGCGCTCCGCCGGTTCGAGCGCCCCGCCGCGCGCCAGAGCGCGGCGCTGGACGAGCTCGTGCGCCAGGCCGTGTTCGGCGCGCCGCAGGAGCGCGAGCAGGCGCGCTGGCTGATCTGGGAAATCGGGCAGGCGGGGGGCGTCCGGCCCGCGTCGATTCACGAGCTGTATCTGGCGCGCGGCCGTGGCGAGGTCCCGCCCTTCACGACGCCCGCTATCAACGTGCGGGTGCTGGCCTACGACTCGGCGCGCGCCATCTTGCGGGCGGCGCGGCGCCTCGACGTCGGCGCCGTGATCTGCGAGATCGCCCGCTCCGAGATCGGCTACACGGAGCAGCGGCCGGGCGAGTACGTCGCGGTGATGACCGCGGCGGCGCTGCGCGAGGGCTTCACCGGACCGCTCTTCATCCAGGGCGACCACGTCCAAGTCAACGCCAAGAAGTACGCCGCCGACCCCGAGGCGGAGCTGCAGGCCATCCGCACGCTGATCGAGGAAGAGCTGCACGCCGGCTTCTACAACATCGATGTGGATACCTCCACCCTCGTGGACCTCTCCAAGGCCACGCTCGACGAGCAGCAGCGCGTCAACTACGAGCGCGCCGCCGAGCTGACGAAGTTCATCCGCGAGCGCGAGCCGGACGGCGTGACCGTGTCGGTCGGCGCAGAGATCGGGGAGGTCGGGGGCAAGAACTCCGACGTGCACGAGCTGCACGCGTTCATGGAGGGCTATCGCCGCACGCTCCAGTCCTTGGGCCCCCCCCCGTACGCGGGGATCAGCAAGATCTCGGTGCAGACGGGGACGAGCCACGGCGGCGTGGTGCTCCCCGACGGCTCGATCGCCAGGGTGCAGCTCGACCTCGAGGCGCTGCGGGCCCTGTCCGCCGCAGCGCGCGCCACGTACCGTCTGGGCGGTGCGGTGCAGCACGGCGCCTCGACGCTGCCGCCGGACGCCTTCAGCCACTTCCCCAAGTGCGAGGCGATCGAGATCCACCTGGCGACCAACTTCCAGAACATCGTCTTCGACCACCCCAGGCTGCCGGCCGAATTCCGGCGCGAGCTCAACGACTGGGTCAAGGGCGAGTGCAAAGACGAATGGAAGAAGGGAGACACGGAGGAGCAGTTCATCTACAAGAGCCGCAAGCGGGCCATCGGGCCGTTCAAGCGGCGGCTGTGGGATCTGCCGGCGGACGTGCGGGACGCGATCGGCGCCGACCTCGAGAAGACGTTCGCCTTCCTGTTCGAGCAGCTGCGCGTGACCGGCACCCGCGCCGCCACCGATCGCTACGTCAAGCCGCCGCTCCAATCCCACGCGCAGCCGCGTCCCGTGGCCGTCGCGGCGCCGGACGACTTGGAGGCAGGCGAGTGAGCGAGCGAGGGTCGGGGTTCGGGTCGTTCCTGCTCGGACTCGGGCTGGGGGCGGTGCTCGGGTTCCTGTTCGCGCCCGAGCCGGGCGACGCGACCCGCACCAAGCTGACGCGCCGGCTCCGCGGGCTGCGGGAGCTCGCGACCGAGAAGGCCGGCGAGCTGGGGCAGCTGCTGGAGGCGGAAGACGAGGACGCGGACGAGCCGCCCGTGCGGGAGGCGCTCGAGCGCCGCCTCACCGACGCGAAGCGCCGTCGTCGCGGCGCCCGGCCGGGGCAGGGGCACGGCGCCGAGGAGGAGGACGAGCCCTCCGCGTGAAGGCCGACGGCGGCTGGCATCGGTCGCTGACCGGCATCGTCCGCCGCACCGTCGAGGCGGCTTACGAGGACAACATCCCCTTCCTCGCGAGCGCCCTGTCGTTCGATCTCCTCCTCACCATCATCCCGTTCGTCGCGGTGCTGCTCGCCGTCGTCGGCTCCCTCGTCCAGCATCAGATCACGACGCACCAGGTGCAGCTGCACGAGCTGCTGTCGCGCTTCCTCCCGACGGCGCCCGGCGGCGACACCGATAAGGTGTTCGCGCAGGTGGAGGCGACGCTGGCCGGCGTGGTGCGCCACCGCGGCCGGCTCACCGCGGTCGGCCTGCCGCTGTTTCTCTGGTTCTCCACCCGGCTGTTCGGCGGGCTGCGGGCGGCGCTCAACGAGGTGTTCGACACCGACGAGCGGCGCACCTGGCCGATGGCCAAGCTGCTCGATCTCGGCATGGTGTGCTGCACCGGCGCGCTGCTCGTGTTGAGCGGCGTGCTGGCGGCGTGGGAGGCGCGGAACGCGAGCAGCGTGAGCCGCAGCTTCCTGCTCGATTGGCTGTGGCGCTTCGGCCTAGAGACGACCGCGTTCGCGCTCGGCGTGCTGCTCTTCTTCGTGATCTTCAAGCTGCTGCCGAGCCGGCGGATCCACTGGCGCACCGCGCTCGTCGCGGCCGTGTTCTGCTCCCTCGGCTTCGAGGTCGCGAAGCGGCTGTACGCGCTCTACGTGACGCGGTTCGCCACGCTCGATCGGGTCGCTTCGGACGCGAACGTCGTGGCCCTGGTCCTGTTCCTGCTCTGGGTCTACTACACCGCGTATCTGTTCCTGCTCGGCGGCGAGGTCGCGGAGATGTACGACCTCGTCCGCTTGCGCCGGTTGCAGCGCGTGCAGCTCGGATGACCGCGGCGCCGGTCGATTTGCGGAGCGACACGGTCACGCGGCCGTCGCCGGGGATGCGCCGCGCGATGGCCGAGGCCGAAGTCGGCGACGATGTCCTCGATCGTGACCCGACCACGCGCCGGCTCGAGCAGCGCGTCGCGGAGCTCCTCGGCACGGGCGACGCGCTGTTCTTCCCCTCCGGTACCCAGGCGAACCAGACCGGCGTCGCGCTGCTCACCCGCCCCGGGACCGAGCTGCTGCTCGAGGCCGACGCCCACCTGGTGCACTACGAGCAAGCGGGCGTGGCCGCCAACTGGGGCGTACAGATCCGGCCGATCGCGACGCCGGACGGGTTGCTCACGGGTGAGCGCCTGCAGGCGGCGTTCCGTGCGCCGTCGCCCCACGTCCCCCGAGCGGGCGCGGTCGCGGCGGAAAACACCCACAACGCCGCGGGCGGGAAGGTGATGCCTCCCGCGGTGATGGACGGGATCGTCGCGGCCGCGGCCGCGGCGGGTCAGCGCGTGCATCTGGACGGCGCCCGGCTGTGGAACGCCGCCGTCGCGCTCGGCGTGCCGCCCGCGCGGCTCGCCCGGGGAGCGGCGACGGTGATGGTGAGCTTCTCCAAGGGACTCGGATGTCCCGTGGGGTCGTGTCTCGCGTTCGCGGGTGAGGAGCGGGAGCGGGCGCTGGCGATCCGGCGCCGGCTGGGCGGAGGGATGCGTCAGTCCGGCATCCTCACCGCGGCGGCGCTGTACGCGCTCGACCACAATCTGATCCGGCTCGAGGAAGACCACGACAACGCGCGCCGGCTCGCTGAGTTGCTGTCCGACTGTCCGACGGTCCGACCGTCCGTCCCCGAGACGAACATCGTCATGCTCGACCTCGTGCGGGACGGCGCCACGTCGCAAGCCGTCGTGCCGCAGCTCGCCCAGGCCGGCGTGCTGGTGGTGTCGTTCGGCCCGCGCCGGCTGCGGGCGGTCACGCATCTCGACGTCTCACGCCGCGAGATCGAGCGTGCGGCGCAGCTGATCGTGACGGCCCTCCGGTGACCCGGGTCACGCGACCGCTCGTTATCTTGTGACGATGGACGCCGGCAGCCCCCTCCGCCGACCGATCCCCGTCGCCCGGTCTATTCTCTGGGCTCCTCCCCTGGGCGGGGGTGTCCGGCCGGCCGAGATCCCGTTCCCGATCTTCCTATCACAGGTCGCGCTGACCGCGATCTCCGAGCACGTGGCCACGCCGTTGCGTGCGGGACAGGGCGTGCTCGGCTTCCTGCTGGGCGATCTGTGCGAGTGTCCGGAGACGAACGTCTCCTACCTCGTGATCGATGCCGCCCTGCGGCTCAACCAGGCTATCCACGGCGACCGGAGCCGCGACGTCGTGACGCGGCTGTGGGACAAGATCGAGGCGCAGCTCGCGGAGCAGCAGGCGCATCTCATCGGGTGGTACCACACGCACGCGCCGCTCCCGCTCACGTTGTCCGACCACGACGTCGAGACGCACGAACACTATTTCGCCGAGCCCTGGCAGGTCGCGATGCTGCTGGCAACGGACCCCGCCGAGCCCGCCGGGGCCTTTTTCCGGGCGGGGGCGGACGAGTGGGTCGCCACGCCGTTGCCGTTCTACGAGCTCCTGTCAGATGACTCGATCCGGCCGGGTGGGAAGAAGCGCTCGTTCGTCACCTGGAAGAACTACCGCGCCTACAACCCGGTGGTACCCCAGGCCGCGCCACCGCGCGCTGCGGCGCAGCCCGAGCCAGAACCGGAGCCGGAGCCCGAACCCGAACCCACGCCCGAACCGCCCCCGCCCCCTCGCCCCCCGTCGTCCCCTCCACGGCCTGTGCGACGGGAAGAGCGCACCACGGAGCTCCAGTTCCTGACGACCGCCGAGGACTTCGCGACGCCCACCCCCACCCCCGGGCACCCGCCTTCGCACGCGTCGTCCTCCGGCACGAGGACGCCGCGTTCATCGCGCGCGGCCCAAGTGCCGGAGCCCGAGCCCGAGTTGGAGCCTGAGGCAGAGCCGGAGCCAGAATCAGAGCCAGAATCAGAGCCAGAGCCAGAGCCAGAGCCAGAGCAGGAGCAGGACCAGGAGCAGGAGGAACCTCTCGCCGAGGCGCCCGGTGTGGAGCCGACCGCGTACGAGACGGGGGCAGACGCCTCGGCGTGGCCTGCCGAGGAGTACACGTCGCAGCAGTACGCGTCGGAGGAGTACGCGTCGCAGGGAGAGGTGACGCAGTGGGAGGAGCAGGTCGAGCCGGAGGCGTACCCCCCTCCCGTGGCGCCCGCCCCCAAGAAGCGGCGCCGGCGCCGGCACTGGCCTTGGCGTCGCTGGCTCATGCGGCTATCCGTGCTGATGCTCGTGGCGGGTGCCGCTGGTGCGTACTGGTGGTTCCAGCCGACGCTGCCGTCGCTCACCGTCCCGCGCGGGGTGAAGGACTTCGCGGCGCGGGTGGCGGCGCTGCCGGCGCGATTGAAGGAGGCTGTGACCAAGGCGCGCGCCCGGCCTCCCCGTCCACGCGCCGCGCCCCCGTCGCGTCCGCCGTCGGCCCGGCAGCCGGCGCCCACGACGGCGGCGCCCCCTCCGTCCCCCGCGCCCGTCACGGCTGCGCCCGCGCCTCCGTCGCCCCTGGGACGGCTGGACCGCGTCGGGGATTCGCTCGCGCTCGTGGTGCGCGGCTTCAACGCCGGTGCCGCGCAGTTCGCGCGGGGGCAGCTCGCCTGCGTTGGCCTCGCCCACGCGCTCGGGGCGGTCGAGCAGCGCTGGACGGCGTACACCGCCGCCCGGCGCGCTGCCGGCGTGCTCGACGCGACGCACGCCGCGCGCGATCAGAGCCTGTACGCCGGCGTGGATTCGGTGGAGCACCGCTTCGACAAGTCGGGCTGCGAGAGACCCTAGGCGGTTAGACGGATAGGCGGATAGCCGGTTAGAGAATCGGACGCGACGCGGAGCCACTAACCGCCTATCCGCCTATCCGACTATCTTTTCTCAGATGATCGCCCTCGCACGCAAGTACCGCCCCAAGCGCTTTTCCGACCTCATCGTCCAGGACCACGTGGCCGCCGCGTTGCGGGGTGCCGTGGCGGGCGGCCGCGTGGCGCACGGCTACCTGTTCGCCGGCCCGCGCGGGGTCGGGAAGACGACGGCGGCGCGGATCCTGGCGATGGCGCTGAACTGCGAGCGGCGCGGCCCGTCGAGCGGGGGCGAGCCGTGCGGGGAATGCGACTCTTGCGTGCGCATCTGGACCGGCGCGGCGAATCTGGACGTCGTCGAGCTCGACGCGGCGTCGAACCGCGGCGTGGACGACGCTCGCGACCTGCGCGAGCGCGCGATGTACGCGGCGTCGGCCGAGCATCGCCACAAGGTGTACATCGTGGACGAGGCCCACATGCTCACGCGCGAGGCGTGGAACGCGCTCCTCAAGATCCTCGAGGAGCCGCCGCCCCGCGTGGTGTTCGTCTTCGCCACCACCGACCCCCAGAAGATCGCGCAGACCGCGGCGCCGATCCTGTCGCGACTCCAGCGCTTCGACTTCCGCCGCATCGGCCCGCATGCCATCGTGGCGCGGCTGCAGCAGGTGCTCGCCGCGGAGCGGCTCGAGGCGCAGGAAGACGCCCTCCAGCTGATCGCGCGGAGCGCCGACGGCGGGATGCGCGACGGACTCTCCATCCTCGATCAGGTGCTCTCGTTCGGAACGGAGGGCGGGCCGGTCACGGCCGAGCAGGTGCGCGAGGTGCTCGGCCTCATCCCCGACGACCTGTACGGCGAGATGTTGCGGCTCGTGGCGGAGCGGGACGCCAAGGCCGTGTTCCCGCTCGTGGAGCGGCTGGTGGATGGCGGCGCCGACCTGGGCGAGTTCGTGGCCGGCGCCGGGGAAACGCTCCGCGCCGTGCTGCTCGTGGGCTTGGGCGGCGAGCCCGAGGGGCTGACGGAAAGCCTGCAGGCCCTCGTCAGGAAGTACCGCTCCTTGCTCCCCGCTCCCGATGTCGTGCGCCTCTTGGCGGTGCTGAGCGAGATGGAGCTGCAGATCAAGTCGAGTGGTAACACGCGTCTCGCCGTCGAGCTGCTGCTGCTGCGCTGGGCGATGATGGCTCGAACGGTGGAGCTTGAAGAAGTCATCCGGGCTCTGGGTAGAGAGCCGGGGAAGGGTGAAAGGCCAGGGAAGGGGGACCCCGTGCCGGTTCTGCGCGACGCTGCTCCCCTTCCCCCTTCCCAGGCAGTCTCCCCGGCTGTTCCCCCGGAGAAAGGTCCCGTGACCGTGGACCGGCTGCGAGCATTGTGGTCCCGCGTGATCGAGGACGCGCGCGTCAAGAGCCCGATGCTCGGCGCGCTGCTGCAACAGGCCGAGGTGGCGGCCGTGGACGGCACGACCGTCACCATCCGGCTGCTCGACACCAATCCGGTGCACGCCGAGGGGATCGAACGCCAGCGCGAGGCGGTGGCACACCTCCTTGGTCCGTACGTGTTGGAGCCGGTGCGGGTCAAGCTCGAGGGAGCGGGGAACAGGGAGCGGGGCGCGGTGCGGCCTGCGCGCTTGACCGAGGACGCGGCGCGTGCCGAGCGTCTGAAAACGCTGCGCGCCAAGGATCCCGGCCTCAACGCGGCCGTGGACGCGCTAGATTTGGAGTTATTGGAATAGCTTGCCACCTGTTTAGGCGAGGGGTAACTTTCGGCGTATGGCGGATTTATCCAGCCTGCTCCAGCTGGGGCAGCAGATGCAGTTCCGGTTGTCCGAGATTCAGTCGCAGCTGGCGCAGCAGACCGTGACCTGCTCGGCGGGCGGTGGGATGGTCGAGGCCACGGCCGACGGGCGGGGGCAGATCCGCGCGATCAAGATCGACCCCCAGGCCATCGCGGGGGACGTGGAAATGCTCGAGGACCTCGTGCTCGCCGCGGTGGCGCAGGCCCAGCAGCGCGCCGCCGAGCTGTATCAGGCGGAGGTGAAGAAGCTCGCCTCGGGCCTGCCGTTCCCGTTTCAGCTGCCGCTCTAGTTCGCCGTGTCGGCCATCGATGATCTCGTGACGGAGCTGGCGAAGCTCCCCGGGATCGGGCGGAAGACGGCGCAGCGGCTCACGTTTCACCTGTTGAAGCAGCCGGCGGAGGCCGCCACGCGACTGGCGGACGCGATCCGCGCCGTCCGCGAGCGGGTGCGGGCGTGCAGCGTGTGTGGCACGCTGACCGACGAGGATCCCTGCGCCATCTGCGCCGATCCCCGCCGCGAAGCGAGCATGCTGTGCGTGGTGGAGGAGCCCGCGGACGTGACCGCGATCGAGCGCACGGGGCGGTTCCGCGGCCGCTATCACGTGTTGGGGGGCCGGCTCTCCCCGCTCGAGGGGGTGGGCCCGGAAGCGCTGCGGCTCGACCGCTTGATGGAGCGCGTGGCGAACGGCTCGGGGGTGCTGGAGGTGATCATCGCCACCAACCCCTCGATGGAGGGCGAGGTGACCGCCACCTACCTGCAGCAGCTCCTCAAGCCGACGGGCATCCGGGTGACACGGATCGCCCGGGGGTTGCCCGTGGGTGGGGATCTCGAGTACGCCGACGGCGTGACGATCGCGCAAGCGTTGCTGGCGCGGCGGGACATGGCCGAGTCCGAGTGACCGAGAGGGCGTGATGGCGGGTGCGGCGAGCTGGTCGTTCTCGGAGAGCGACTTCAAGCAGATCCAGCAGCACTTGCAGGCGTTCCTCGGCGACTCGAACGCCCGCTGCGCGCTGCTGGTGGACCGCACCGGCCAGCTCGTCGCCACGGTGGGCGACCCGCCCCAGTTCGATTCCGCCGCGTTCGCTTCCCTCACCGCCGCCGATTTCAGCGCCAACGACCAGCTCGCCAAGATGGTCGGCGAGCACGAATTCGCCTCCCTCGTGCACCAGGGCGAGAAGGAGTCGATGTTTCTCGCCGACGTGGCGAAGCGCGTGATCCTGGTCGTGCTGTTCGACCAGCGCACCACCCTGGGCCTCGTGAAGCTCAAGGCGAAAGGGGCGGTGGAAAAGGTGGCCAAGGTATTCGAAGCGATGTTCAATCGGGTGGGCGCGGGCCCGGCGGCGCCCGAAAAGGGCCTGCTCGAAGGGGCGGAAGACGAAATTGACAAACTCTTCGGCTAAGAGGACGCGGCCATGTCGATGATCAACTACGCGTCCCGCGAGATCAACTGCAAGCTCGTGTACTATGGCCCGGGCCTGGGCGGCAAGACGACCAACCTGGAGCACATCTACGGGAAGGTCTCACCCAACACGCGCGGCAAGATGATCTCGCTCGCGACCGAGACCGAGCGCACGCTGTTCTTCGACTTTCTTCCCGTGGACCTCGGCACGATCCGCGGCTTCAAGACGCGGTTCCACCTGTACACCGTTCCCGGCCAGGTGTACTACAACGCGAGCCGGAAGCTCATCCTGAAGGGGGTGGACGGGATCGTGTTCGTCGCCGATAGCCAGATCGAGCGGATGGAGGCCAACGTCGAGTCGATGCAGAACCTGTACGACAACATGGCCGAGTACGGCTACGATCTCACGAGGATTCCCTTCGTCATCCAGTACAACAAGCGCGACCTGCCGAACGCGGCGCCCATCAGGGACCTCCAGGCGTCCCTGAACCCGGGTTGGCCGATCGACGATACGGGGCACCAGAAGGTGACGCCCGACCCCGCCCACCCGGGCGAGAACGTCGTGGAGAAGGTCGGGAACGAATGGGTCGGGCGGGCGTCCTACCACGAGGCGGTGGCGGTCCGCGGCGACGGCGTGTTCGACACCCTCAAGACGTGCAGCAAGATGGTGCTGAAGACCCTGAGCTAGGGGGCGGTCCAATGCGATGGACCCTGCCCAACATCCTCACCCTCGCGCGCATCTGCCTCACGCCGGTCATCGCGCTGCTGCCGTTCATTCAGGGCTATTGGCCCAAGGTCATCGCGTTCCTGATCTTTCTCGTGGCCAGCGCCTCGGACGTGATCGACGGCTGGCTGGCGCGGCGCTCCAACATGGTGAGTGAGCTGGGGCAGCTGCTCGACCCGATCGCCGACAAGCTGCTGCTGTTCGCGACGTTGATCCCGATCTTCTGGCTCACGCGGCATCCCACGATCCTCGTGGACTACCGCATCCCGTGGTGGGGCAGCCTCCCGGTGTGGGTGGCGCTACTGCTCGTGGGCCGCGAGCTCCTGATGACCGCGTTCCGCTTCTTCGCCAAACGACGCGGTGTCGTGATCCCGGCGATGGGCGCGGGGAAGCTCAAGGCCGTGGTGCAGAACGTGTTCATCGGCGCGACGCTGTTCTGGTTCGCGTGGCGGGACGCGCTCGCCACCCACCGCTGGGCGGGATGGTTCCGCAACTTCTGGAACGAGTTCCACGGCGCGGTCGTGGCGCTGACCCTCGCGGGCGCGATCCTGCTCACGGTGTACTCGCTCGTCGTGTATCTGTACCGCTACCGCGCGCTGCTCAAGGGCCGCGGGTGAAGCTCGAAGTCCTCACCATCGGCAGCGAGCTGCTGCTCGGGCTGACCCTGGACACGAACGCCGCCGACCTGGGACGCGCGCTCGCCGCCGCTGGCGCGGAGATCACGCGCCGCACGACGGTCGCCGACCGCCCCGACGCGATCCGCGCTGCGGTGGCGGACGCGCTCGAGCGCACCGGCTTCGTGGTCACCACCGGCGGCCTGGGCCCCACGCGCGACGACATGACCAAGACCGTGGTCGCCAAGCTGTTTGGCAAGCGGCTGGTGCTGGACGCGGGGTTGCTCGCGGGCCTGGAGGAGCGGTTCCGGCGGCTGGGCCGCCCGATGCCCGCGATCAATCGGACCCAGGCGGAGGTCCCCGAAGGCGCCACGATCCTCCCGAACCCGCGCGGCACCGCCCCCGGGCTATGGGTCGAGGACGGACGCGGCCGCACCGTCGTGCTGCTCCCCGGCGTGCCGCGCGAGATGCGCGGCCTGCTCGTGGATGAGGTGCTGCCGCGCATCGCGCGATCGGGCGGCGCCGGTCTCGTGGTGCGGTCGCGTGCCGTGCGCACGACGGGCGTGCCGGAGTCCGCCCTGGCCGAGCGGATCGGGCCGATCGAGCCGGAAATCGCGCCGCTCACGCTGGCGTACCTCCCCTCGGTGGACGGCGTCGACGTGCGGGTGACCGCATGGAGCCTCGAGCGCGCCGACGCCGAGCGGCGGCTCGCGGCCGTGGTGGAGCGCCTCAAGGCTGCCGTCGGCGACCACGCGTACGGCGAGGACGACGCCGACCTCGCCGCCGTGCTGCTCGACGCCTTGCGGCGCGGGCGCCATCGCCTGGGTGTCGCCGAATCGTGCACCGGGGGCATGGTGGCGGAGCGGATCACCAACATCCCCGGTGCCTCGGACACCTTCATCGGCGGCGTCGTGGCGTATGCCGACGTCATCAAGACGGCGGCCCTCAAGGTGCCGCTCGAGATCCTCGAGGCACACGGCGCCGTGTCGGAAGAAACGGTGCGCGCCATGGCCGAAGGGGCGCAGCGACTCTTCTCCACCGATGCGACGATCGCGGTGACGGGGATCGCCGGCCCGGCCGGGGGGACGCCGGAGAAGCCCGTGGGCACCGTGTGGCTCGCCGCGCGCCTCCACACGAACACGCGCGCCGTCAAACGGGTCTTTCCCGGCGACCGCGACGAAATCCGCCGCCGCGCGGCGCAGGCCGGGCTCGACCTGCTGCGCCGCCTGCTCGCCTCATCCTGATGCCCACGCTCGCCGCTCCCGACGGCACGCAGCTCGTGTACGACGCGTACGAGGCCGCCACTCCGCGAGCCGTCGTGCTCATGCTCCACGGCTGGTTTGATCACGGAGGACGTTGGCGCGAGCTCGGCGAGCGGTTACGGGCAGCGGGCCTCTCGGCCTACGTGCTCGACCTGCGCGGTCACGGCCGCTCCGGTGGTCGCCCCGGCCACCTGTCACGCTTCAGCCAGCTGCTCGGCGACCTGCAGGCGTTTCGCCGCGTGGTGCGGCTCAAGAGCGATCGCCCCCAGGTGCTCGTGGGGCTGTCGTTCGGCGGGCTCGTCGCCTTGCGCTACCTCGAGACCCAACCGAGCGATCCCATCGCCGCGGCCGTGATCTGCTCGCCGTGGCTCGGCCTCGCGTCCGTACCGCCCGTCTGGAAGCTCGTGCTCGCCCGCGTGCTCGCCGACCTGTGGCCCGCCGCCCCCATTCCGGCCGACGTCGACCCGGAGAGCCTGAGCCGCGATCCCGCGGTGAACCGCGCCTTCGCCGAGGACGCAGGCGTGCATCACGTGATGACGCCGGGCGCGTGGCGCGAGATCCAGTGGGCCCAGCGCGCCGTGGCGGCCGACGGCGACCGCATCGAGTCGCCCCTGCTGTTCCTGCTCGCGGGCGAGGACCGCGTGGTGGACGCGCACCTGGCCCGCGCGTTCGCCGACGGGCTGCGCGGTCCGGTCCAGGTGCGGTGGTATCCGGAGATGTACCACGAGATCCTCCACGACCCGGAGCGCGAGCAGGCGCTGGGAGACAGCGTAGCGTTCGTCGACGGCCACATCGCGGGCGCTGCGCGGGTGCGCGGGTGAGTTTACCCTTGCCGTTCTGGCAGCTAGCTTCGTGTGGGACAGCGAGTTCCCCGTCACAACGGCGCGCCGCGGGCGGCACAGCGATTGCTTGGTGAAACGGAAACCCATGAAGCTCAACGCGGAGCAGCCACAGCCGGCACAGCAACCGGGGGCCGTGGATCCCCCCGCCCCCGCCCCCGAAGGCGCGCTCGTCGAGCTGCCTGAGGAGGCGGTGGCCCGCCTCGAAGGCGAGTTCGCCGAGCTGAAGGACAAGTACCTCCGGCTCGCCGCCGAGTACGACAACTTCCGCAAGCGCACCGCGAAGGAGCGCGCCGAAGTGTGGGCCAGGGCCCAGACGGACGTCGTGCAGCGTCTTGTCGACGCGCTGGACGATCTGGCGCGGTTCGCCCACGTGGACCGCGCCCAGGTCGACGCCCAGACGATCCACGACGGCGTGGAGCTGGTCGAGCGGAAGCTGTGGAAGGAGCTCGAGGCGCTGGGCGTGACCCGCGTCGACCAGGTCGGCGTGCCGTTCGACCCGAACCTGCACGAGGCGGTGACGACGCAGCCCGCCGACGATCCGGCGAAGGATCACACGGTCGGCGTCGTGCTGCAGTCCGGCTATCGGCTCGGCGGTGTGCTGATCCGGCCGGCGCGAGTCGTGGTGCTCACATGGCAGGGTGAGGCGGCTTGATGGCGTCTTCCAAGGACTATTACCAGATCCTCGGCGTCTCGGAGACGGCGACGACGGATGAGATCAAGAAGGCGTTTCGCCGGCTCGCCAAGCAGCACCACCCCGACCGCAACCCCAGCAACCCGCAGGCGGCCGAGCGCTTCAAGGAGATCAACGAGGCGCACGACGTCTTGAGCGACGCCGACAAGCGGCGGAAGTATGACCAGCTGCGGCGCTATGGCGCCTATGCGGGAGCAGCGCGGCCGTCCGAGGGTGCGGGGGGGGCCATCGATTTCGATCTCTCCGATCTCAGCTCGTTCGGCGGGCTGGGGGACATCTTCTCGTCGATCTTCGGCCGTCGGGGCGGTGGGGGGGGGGCGGGGGGCTCGCTACGAGAGGAAGAAGAGGAGATCGAGACCACGGTCTCGATCCCGTTCCGCGTCGCGGCGCTGGGGGGCAAGGTGCCGGTGACGCTCCGGATGCCGGAAGTGTGCCCCACCTGCGGGGGGAGCGGCGGCGCGCCGGGTGCAACGTTCTCGACCTGTCCCGAGTGCCGGGGCCGGGGCACGATCTCGTTCGGCCAGGGCGGCTTCGCGGTGACGCGGCCCTGTCCGGTGTGCCGCGGCCGCGGGAAGGTCCCGTCGCAGCGCTGCCCCACGTGTCAGGGCGCAGGGGACGTGCAGATCGACAAGCGCCTGATGATCAACATTCCGCCCGGCACCGACGACGGCACGCGGCTCCGGTTGAAGGGCCAGGGCGCACGGGGGCGCGGCGACATCGTCGTCGTGATCGACGTCGAGCCGGACCGGTTTTTCCGGCGCGAGGGCGGAGGCCTCGACGTCACGGGTGTGGTGCCGATCAACCTCGCGCAGGCGATGCTCGGCACCAGGATCAAGGTGCGGACGCTGGACGGGAAGCGCGTGGTGCTCAAGGTGCCGCCCGGCACGCAACACGGCCAGCGATTCCGCATCGCGGGGCAGGGGATCGAGAAGAACGGTCGCCGCGGCGACCAGTACGTGGAGATCCGCGTCGAGGTCCCCGAGCAGCTGACGCCGGAGCAGGAAGCCGCGGCGAAGGCGTTCGCGGAGAAGGCGGGGATGAAGTACTAGGGCAACCGCAAAGCCATCGCCAGCGCGCTCGCCGGGCACGCGGTCGTGAACTCCGTCGACTCGAGGACGCGCGGGTCGACGTCTGTACGCGGGACGGGACGGAACCCGAGCTTCGGGAAGAACTGTGCGGCCGTCTCGGTGAGCAGGTACACGGTGCGCGCGCCGCGACGACGGGCGAGATCGAGCGCGGCGGCGGTGAGCGCCTGCCCCAGACCCTGGCCGCGCAGCTCGTCGGCCACCGCCACGGAACGGAGCAGGGCGGAGCCGCCGTACAGCTCCAGCGCGGCGGTGCCCACGATGCGATCTCCGTCGCGCGCCACGAGCGTTGACCCGACGTGCTCTTCGAGCCCCGCGCTGGGGAGCTTGCTCCGGTCGATCAGGTCGAGGATGGCGGGGACGTCGGTCGGGACCGCCGGCCCGATGGTGGGCGACATCGTCCCCCTTGCTCGGGATTGGACCTGATGATAAAGTTGGACCCCATGCTGACGTTCGCCCTGCTGCTGTCGGATCGCAATAGGACCCCGAATTCGGGGGCCCGGCGGGCGTAAGCGTCTCGGCTGGATTGGGAACGCGCGCCCCCGGCACCGAGCGGTTCCGGGGGCGCACTTTTTGGGGTGTAGGTCAACTGGCAGACCGCCCGGCTGTTAACCGGGAAGTTGGAGGTTCGAGTCCTCCCGCCCCAGCTCGACAGGGAAGCCCCACCTGCGGTCACGCGAGGGCGGCAGCCAGGTTCGCTTCGGTCGGCTCGAGGACCGCAGCGGCGCCCACCGGCACGACGAGCACCGACGTCGGCAGGTGGTTGAGCAAGCGCTCCGTCACGCTCCCAACCAGCACTCGCTCCGCCCAGCCCTTCCCGTGCGACCCGACGACCAACAGGTCCGCACCCCACTCGGCCGCCTCGCGCACGATCGTCTCGACCACCGCGCCGTAGCGCACGACCTTCTCCCCCCCGCGCGTCCGGATGAGCGGCCACATGTCACGCTCCAGCAGCTCCTCCGACAGGGCGTAGTAGGCAGTCGGGTCGGGCGGTGGCACCTCGGGGATGACGGGCAGCGGCTCGAACACGCTCACCGCGCGCAGCTCGGCGCCGAACATGGCGGCGTAACGCTCCGCCGCAGCGAGCGTCGGGCGTGCCGCACCCGACAGATCGACGGCCACGAGGACGCGGCGGATCGCTGCCGGGGCGCCGGCCGTGACGAGCACGGGGACCTCCGTGGTGCGAGCTACATGGAGGCTCGTGCTGCCGCCGAACCAGCGACCGAGAGCCGAATGGTGCTTACCGCCCAGCACGATGAGCTCGGCACCGAGAGCGGCGACCGCGCCCTTGAGGGCGACCGGGGCCGCGCCGATGCGGACGCTGAGCGTCTTCAGGCCCGCTGCTGGTACCGCGTCCGCCAGTGCGGCCCGGATCTCGCCGCGCGCCTGCTCCATCAGCGCCTGACGGTACGGCCTGTTTGCTGGCACGTCGGCCGTCGCAAGCACGTCGCGCGCGGCGTGCACGATGTGGCAGGTCGTCCCGGCGCGCTCCGCGGCGCCCATCGCGAAGGCCGCTGCGTGCGCTGCCTCGGGCGAGGCGTCCACACCCACGACGATGGGTTGCCACGACATAGGACTACCTCCTTAGGTAAGCCGTGCGTCCACGGGTGTCGGGCTCAACATGACGGCATCTGCGTGAAGGGAGATTGAGATGCGGTAGAGGGACTCCTCACGCGGGGCGGGTGAAGAGCTCTTCATACAGTATCCCGGTCTGGTTCATCCAGTCCTCCCGATACTTGCGTGGTCACAGATAGCCAACTACCCAATCAGGAGCACCGTGATGAACGGCAGGATTCTCAGTGGCGGCGCGATCGCAATTGCTCTGGCATCGCTTGCCGCCGTCGGCTTCTCGGGCTCACCGCAAGTCGAGGTCACGGACTTCGCGGCCGCCCCACGCGGGACACAGCCCGTTTACGATGCTCGGCTCTCCCCCGTCTCCAGCGCGCCCGTGAAGGAGTTCCGCATCCCGATCCGCGACGCGACGGTCGAGATCGCGAAGGGCGTGACGTACAAGAGCTGGACGTTCGGCGGGACCGTTCCCGGCCCCGTCGTCCGCGTGCGCGAGGGCGACTTGGTGCGGATTCGCCTCGTCAACGAGGCCTCGATGCCGCACTCGATCGACTTCCACGCCGCCCGGATCCCGATGAACAGAGCGTTCCGGACGATCCTGCCGAAGGACTCGCTCTCGTTCGAGTTCAGCGCGCGCGATCCCGGCGCCTACCTTGTGCACTGTGGCACGCCGCCCGTGCTGCTGCACCTGATGCAGGGGATGTATCTCCCGATCATCGTGGACCCAAAGGGCGGGTGGCCGGGCAAGGTTGACAAGGAATTCGTCATCGTGCAGAGCGAGTTCTACGTGCAGGGCGGCGACAGCGCGCTGCCTGGCCAGGCCGATTGGAAGCAGGCGCTCGAGCGCGAAGCGAGCTACGTCGTGTTCAACGGGCGGGCATTCCAGTACCAGGACCACCCGCTGCAGGTTGACGTCGGCGACCGTGTCCGCCTGTTTGTGGTGAGCGCAGGGCCCAGCTTCACGAGCGAATTCCACATCGTCGGCACCGTGTTCAACAAGGTGTACCCGGACGGCAACCCGGCCCACGCGCTCTCGAGCGTGCAAACCTGGGGGGTCCCGGCGGGTGGCGGGGCGGTGTTCGAGACCGTGTTCGACAAGGACGCGAGTGGCGAGGGCGTATACGCGTTCGTGACGCACGCCTTCGCTGACGCCGCCAAAGGCGCGGTCGGCCTGATTCGCGTCGGCGCTCCGCCGCAGACCGCGGCGCTGGCGCACTAACAGCCGAGCGCGGCGCCTGGGGCTTCTCGGGCGCCGCGCTGTTTTAACGGGGTCAGCGGCGGCCCCGGGCCGGTCCCTCCCTTGGAGCCAGCGTCCCCAGCCGCGGGGAATCATGACGACGTCGCCGAGGACGATGCGAGCAGCGGGCCCTGCTTGATGCGTAAGACGTGCGGACGGGCCAGTTGGTTGCCCTCAGATCGGAACGGTCAGCACAGCGCACGGAGCCCGGGCGAGCAGACGCGCTGCGATGCTCCCAGTCTCTTGGCCGTTGGTGGGGCCGCCGCGGTGGTGGCCGAAAACCAGCAACTCGATCCCCATGTCGCGCACAACATTGAGGATCTCCGCCACGGGATCCCCCTGACGGACGATCACCGGGTCGGCGAGGGAGAGGGTGGTGGTGCCGGATCCAGCGGTCTCGCCCCAGCGCCCGCTCAGCTCTCCTGCCGAGGCGAGTGACGCCGTAGCGCAGCCGGACCAGCGCTCGACGCGGACGCTCAGTACCTCGCTGCCCGGCAGCTGCCCAATGGCCCTGGCGGCGCCCAACACGTCACCTGAGTCCGGCCCGCCGTCAATCGCTGCCAGAACTCTCCCGAGGCCGGCTCCACCGGGGGCTACGACGAGGCAGGGCACGCGGGCGCGCTGCACGGTGCCTTCGAGGGTGTTGCGGGGGTCCCGCGGCAGCACGATCAGGTCAGCCCGCTCCCGGTCGGCGGCGCGCACGATTTCGACGGCTGGCACTCCCTGCGGGTCGCGCCAAGGCACGGCGATCTGCGCTTCGGCGGCGGTGGCCAGCTGCACGGCGGTGCGCAGCGTCCCGCCGTGGGGTAAGGCCGGGTCGACCGCCACGAGGATCTTGCGGATTCGCATGGTTCCAGCGTAACCGTTCGGTGTTGAAGGGAGCGTGAATCCCGCGTGAGGAGATAGCGCGTGCGGAGAAAACCGGCCTTCAAGTCCAGACGACCCCGGGAGAGCGCCGGCGAAGGGGCGCGCGTGCGGCGCCGCTTCGAGCGCTTGCTGTCGGCCGGCGTAGCGATCTTCTCGCAGCACTCCCTCGAGCGCGTGCTGCAGCAGATCGTGGACTCGGCGCGGGAAGTCGTGGGCGCGCGCTACGCCGCGCTCGGGGTGCTCGGTCCAGACCGCCAGTCGCTAAGTCAGTTCGTGACGTCCGGCCTTTCCCAGGCGGCGCGCGACCGAATCGGCGACCTGCCGCAGGGTCGCGGCTTGCTCGGCCTGGTCATCCGGGAGCCAAAGCCGATCCGTTCGGCGGACATCAATCGCCACCCCAAGCGCTATGGCTTCCCGCCCCACCATCCGCCGATGAAATCCTTCCTCGGGGTGCCGATCCGGAGCCGGGGGGAGGTGTTCGGCAACCTGTACCTCACGGAGAAGATCGGCGCCAAAGAGTTCGATGGGGAAGACGAGGCGATCACGGTGCTGCTCGCGGCGCACGCGGCGGTCGCGGTCGAGAATGCGCGCCTGCACGACGAGAGCCAGCGGCTCGTCGGCCAGGTGGAGGCGATGCAGCGGCAGCGGGATCTGTTCTCCGCGATGATGAACCACGAGCTGCGGAACGCCCTCACGGGGGTGTATGGGTGGGCCGAGCGCCTAGTGCGCGGTAAGTCGCCCGAGCAGCACGCGCGGGCGGCGCGCGAGGTGTACGAGGGTGCCGAGCACACGATCTCGCTGTTGAACAACTTCCTCGACTTGGCGCGCCTCGACGCGGGGAAGGTCCGGCCGGTCTGGCACGACGTCGAAATCGCCGCCGCGGTGCAGCGGGCGATGGCGGGCATCGAGCCCGCGGCCGAGGCGAAGCAGGTCCGGCTCCTGACCGAGTATTCCAACGGCACCGCGACGCTGCGGACCGACCCTGTGCGCCTCGAGCAGATCCTCGTCAACCTGCTCTCCAACGCGGTGCGACACAGCCCCCCGGGCGAGACGGTCGCCGTCCGCGTGGAGCAGGGCCGCTCGGACTTGCGGTTCCGGGTAGTCGACCACGGGCCCGGCGTCCCGCCCGAACTGCGGGCGCGCATCTTCGAGCCGTTCGAGCGCTTCGATCCGCACTCAGGGCTCGGGACCGGGCTCGGCCTCCCCGTGTCGCGCCGCTTAGCCGAAGTGATGGGGGGGCAGCTGGCCGTCGAAAACACGGTCGGGCGGGGGGCGACCTTCACCTTGACCCTACCGCAGCGGCCACCCGACGCCACCTGAAGATTCCTTCACCGATTCTTTAGAATCAGTTCAACGCCTGCTACGTAGTGTCCGACCCATGAAAATCCTTGTAGTGGAAGATGATCGGAAGGTCGCCGGCTTCATCGAGCAGGGGCTGCGCGAAGAGGGGTACGCGGTGGACGTCGCGCCCGATGGCGACGAGGCGACGACCCTGGCGCACGTCTACGACTACGACCTCGTGGTCCTGGACGTCATGCTGCCGAAGAAGAACGGACTGCAGGTCGCGGCGGAGCTGCGGCGCGAGGGGCGCAAGACGCCGATCCTGATGCTCACTGCGCGGGACACCACGGAGGACGTGGTGCGCGGGCTCGACGCCGGCGCCGACGATTATCTCGCCAAGCCGTTCAAGTTCGACGAGCTGCTGGCCCGTGTGCGCGCGCTAATCCGGCGTGGCGGCGCGAGCCGGACCGAGCTGCTGACTTATGGGCCCGTCGAACTCGACCGGCTGAAGCACAAGGTCAGGGTCAAGGGCAAGAAGCTCGAGCTCACGCCCAAGGAATTCCAGCTACTCGAGCATTTCCTGCTCCGGCCGGAGGAGGTGATCCGGCGCACCGAGCTGCTCGAGAAGGTGTGGGATCTCCACTTCGACCCCGAGAGCAACGTCGTCGACGTCCATGTGGGCAATCTGCGGCGCAAGCTCCAGGAGTCCGCGGAGCTTGAGCTGCTCCACACTGTGCGGGGCGTTGGGTTCCGGCTCCAGTCCCCGGATCGGGAAGAGGAGTGACCCGGTCGCTGCGACGCACGCTCGCCGTCCGGTTCGCGGCCACCATGGGCGTGGGCCTGGTGGTGGCGGCAGGGGCGGCGTACGCCGCGGCGCTCGGCCCCGCCGTCGGCATGCACCGCGAGCTGTTGCTGGTGCTGGGGGGCGTCGTGCTGGTGGGGACCGGTGCCACTTTGGTCGGAGCGTGGTGGCTCGCGGGCTCGGCCGTCCGGCCGGTATACGAGATCACCGAGCAGGCGACCCGCATTGAAGCGGGCACGCTCGGTCAGCGGATCGAGGCGCACGCCGAGACCGACGAGTACCGGGGATTGGTCGCGGTCTTGAACCGCATGCTCGAGCGCATCGACGCGGCCTTCAAGAACCAGCGCCGGCTGACGGCGGACGTCAGCCACGAGCTGCGATCACCGCTCACGGCGCTGCGGGGCGAGATCGAGGTGGCGCTCCGCGCGGAGCGGAGCCCCCGTGAGTACCAGCGCGTGCTGCGCAGCGGTCTCGAGGAGATCGACCGCCTCACCGCGATGAGCGAGGACTTGCTCCTCATCACCCGCGCGGCCGCCGGCTTGCTCGGTGCGCGTCGCGTGCCCACCGACGTGAACGCTCTGATCCGCCGCGAGCTCGAGGGGTTGCGTGGCCGGATCGAGGAGAAGGCGCTCGTCCTGCGCACCGAGCTCGATCCCAGGCTCGGCGGTGTGGCGCTTGATCCCGGGCTCATCGGGCGCCTGATCGAGGAGCTGCTGGATAACGCGGTCAAGTTCGCCCCGCACGGCGGCAACGTCGTGGTCGCCACGAGCGCCGCCGCAGGAGGCCTGCGTCTCGCGGTCGAGAACTCCGGCCCACCGCTGGCCGAGGATGAACTGGCGCATCTGTTCGAGCCGTTTTACCGCGCGGACCAGGCCCGCACCCGGGGGACGGGGACTGGGCTCGGGCTCGCGGTCGCCGCCGCGGTGACAACCCTGCATGGTGGCGCAATCGGGGCGGTCAATGTCCCGAGCGGCGGCGTGCGGCTGGAGTGCGAGTTGGTCGGCGCGAGTCATGCGAGGCACGCGGCGTGAGCAAGGGCGGCGAAGCCGTGGACCGAGACACGATGGCGGCGGCGAAGGCGAGCTACGATCGCTGCTGCGTGGCCCCGGGCTTCTTCGAGGACTTCTACCGTAACTTCTTTGCCCGCTGCCCCCAGGCGAGGTCGATGTTCGCGCGAACGGAGTTCGAGCGCCAGCATAAGCTCTTGCGGCATGCGTTCGGCCTGCTGCTCATCTTCCCAAAGCAGCCGGCGTGGGAACCAACGATCCTGAGCCGGGTCGCCGAGCGACACAGTCGGCGGGAGCTCGACGTGGATCCCTCGCTCTATCCGCCATTCATCGACGCGCTGATCGATACGGTGCGCCACTGCGACCCGGACTTTGCGCCGGCCGTCGAGGATGCGTGGCGGAAGACGGTGCGAAAGGGCGTGGAGTACATGCAGGCGAAGTACTGAGGAGACTTGAGATGGTCGTCGGCTACCTGCTTCCAGTGATGGTGGGCGGGGGATTGGTAATCGGGCTCGCCGCCCGCTTCGTCTTCGCGGCTCCCGCCGTCGGCCAGTGGGTGTTCCTGGGTGCGCTGCTGATGGGCGGCGGCCCGCTCGTCGTTCAGACGCTTCGTGGCATGCTGCGGGGACGCTTCGCCGCGGACATCGTCGCGATGCTCGCCATCGTCACGGCGCTCGTCCTCGGGCAGTACTTCGCAGGTGCCGTCATCGCCCTGATGCAGTCGGGAGGCGAAGCGCTCGAGGGGTATGCCATGGGCCGTGCCTCGCAATCGCTCGAGGCGCTGCTGGCGCGTGCTCCCAAGGTCGGCCGCCGGTTCCGCGGCGAGCAGGTGGAAGAGGTGCCTGTGAGCGCCATCGGCGTCGGGGACCTGCTGCTGGTCCGCCCCGGGGATCTGGTGCCGGTCGACGGCGAGGTGACCGAGGGGATTTCCGCCGTCGATCGGTCCGCGCTCACCGGAGAGCCGCTGCCGCTGCATGCGGCCCGGGGAACGGTCCTGCTCTCGGGGAGTCTGAACCTAGACGGGGCCCTGCGCATGCGGGCCGTCCGCGCCGCCGGGGAGAGCCAGTACCAGCAGATCGTGCGCCTCGTGGAGCGGGCCCGCCGGGAGCGGCCGCCGATTCAGCGGCTCGCCGATCGCTTCGCACTGTGGTTCACGCCCCTCACGCTCGCGATGTGCGGCGTGGCGTGGTTCGTCACCGGCAGTGCCACCAGCGTGCTCGCGGTGCTGGTGGTGGCGACGCCCTGTCCCCTCATCCTCGCGACGCCGGTGGCCGTCATCGCAGGGATCTCTCGTGCCGCGGACCTGGGGGTCATCGTCAAGACCGGCGCGGCGATCGAGCAGCTGGGCCGGGCGCAGGCCGTCGTGTTCGACAAGACGGGGACCCTCACGCTGGGCCATCCGATCGTGGAGCGCGTCCAGGCGTCGGACGGGGTGGCGCCCGATGAAGTCCTCCGGTTGGCTGCCGCCGTCGAGCAGCTATCCTCGCACCATCTCGGCAAGGCGGTTGTGGACGCGGGCCGGCGGCGGTTCGGCTCGATCGGAACGGCCGCCGAGTTCCATGAGACTCCCGGCTCGGGGGTCGCGGGGCTCGTGGACGGACACGCGGTCGCAGTCGGGTCGGCCGGGTTCTTCGCGGGACGTGGGATCGCCGTGCCGCCCCGGCCGGACGACCACACCACGGCCTTCGTGAGCGTCGATGGTCGCCTGGCCGGCGCAATCGAATTTGCCGACCGGCTCAGGCACCAGGTGCCGTCATTGCTGCAACGTCTGGCAGTGCTGGGGGTGACCGAGACGGTGATGCTGACCGGGGATAGAGAAGCGAGCGCCGAGGTGATCGCGGCGCAGGCCGGCATCCGCACCGTGCGGGCGAACCTGCTCCCGGCGGACAAGGTGGCCGCCGTTGAGGAATTGAAGCGTCGCTACGGCACGACGGTGATGGTGGGTGACGGGATTAACGACGCGCCGGCGCTGGCCGCGGCGACCGTTGGTATCGCGATGGGGGCCCACGGCACCGCGATCTCGGCGGAAGCGGCGGACGTGGTGCTGCTGGTGGACGACATCGCGCGGGTGGGTGACGCGATGGCGATTAGCCGGCGGATGCGCCGGATTGCGCTTCAGAGCATCATGGTGGGGCTGGGCGCGAGCTTCGTGCTGATGGTTATCGCGAGTCAGGGCCTCCTGGCGCCGCCGGTCGGCGCGGTGCTGCAGGAGGGGCTCGACGCCGCGGTGATTCTCAACGCCCTGCGAGTGCGGTGACGATGACGTCGGCCGCCCCGCTCCGACTCGCCACCTCGCCAGGTGAGGTCCGCCTCCGGGACGGTAGGTACGTGCGGGTCCGGCCGATCCGACCCGAGGACCGGGACCGCCTCCGCGTCGGGTTACATCAGCTGTCCGCCGCGTCGCGCTACCACCGCTTTCTCGCGGCCCTCTCCGAGCTGTCGGCCGAGCAGCTGCGCTACCTCACCGAAGTCGATCAGGTGAACCACTTGGCGTGGATCGCCCTCGATCCCGCCCTGGCGGGGGAGCCCGCGGTAGGTGTGGCCCGCTGCATTCGGGTTCCGGAGGATCCCGCCATGGCCGAGGTTGCGGTCACCGTGCTCGACGCGTACCAGGGCCGGGGTCTAGGCACCCTGCTGCTCGGTCTCTTGAGCCGCTCGGCGGCCGCGCAGGGGATCCGGACCTTCCGCGCGTACGTGCACGAGGATAACGACGCCATGCTGCGCATCTTCCGTGATCTTGGCGCGAAGGTCGGGCGGGCCGATGTCGGCGTGTGCCAGCTGGACATCCCCGTGCCGGAAGATCCCGACATACTCCCCGATACGCCCACCGGGCGTGTGTTCAAGGCCGTCGCGGCTCGCGTTGGCGCGTAGGAGCGCGCGCCCTCACGCACCTACGGCGACCGGTTCCGCCGCCACTTCGACCACAACCGGGATGCCCTGCCGCACGCTCTCCGTCACGATGCAGAAGTCCTCGAACAGCTCGAGGCACCGGCCCATCCGGTCGCGGTCGCCGGGGGCCACCTCCGGCGCGAGCTTCACGCGAATCGCGCCGACGCGGAGGCGTCCTCGCTCGTTGCGCACCACGGTGCCCTCGACGGTCGCCCGCAGCTCTTCCACTTCAATTCGGGACTTTCGCAAGCAGAACAGGAGGCTCGCGCCCAGGCAGTGACCGATCGCCGCCGCGAGGAGCCGGGCGGCATTGGGACCCCGACCCGCTCCCAGCGGCGGCGGTTCGTCGAGCAGGAGGTCGGGCACGCCCTGCTGCCCGAAGTCCACCGTGAAGGCGTACCCGTCCTGGAGAGTGAGCGCGAGGGCGAAGCGCTCGGCTTCCTTAGCGGCCGTCACCGGGGCTGTCCCTGGCCGACGGGCGCGCCCTTCGGGGTGACCTTGCAGGTCGAGATACCGAACACCGCATAGGCGGGGCACCAGCCCACCAGGCCGGTCACCAGCGGCACGAAGCCGAGGACCTTGACGACCAGTCCGAGGGTGCCGCCGACGACCCCGGCCCAGCCGAGGTATAGAAGGACCACGCCGAGGACGATCCGCAGCGCGCGGTCCCAGGCCGCTTCGTTGATCAACGACGTCATGGTTGGTCTCCCTGAGTGAAGGGTTCGTTCCAAGAACGTCTGAGCTCGTGGAGCTGCTGTGAAGCGCGATTGAAGCTCCCTTCACGCGAGACCATGAAGGCCTCTTATGGCAAATCGCGATATAGCCATATGACGGTGTAGCGATGTTGCGGCCGTGATCCGAACCCGCGAGGCATTGCCCGCATGAAGCGCATCGTCATTCTCGGCGCCGGCACTGCCGGCACGATCATGGCCAACCGGCTGAGCAGGCGCTACGGGGGGGACCCGGACGCGCCAGACGTCAGCATCACCGTCGTCGACCAGGACGACGAGCACGTGTACCAGCCCGGGCTGCTCTTCGTCCCCTTCGGCACCTACCGCCCCGAGCAAATCGTCAAGCCGCGTCGGAACTTCTTGCCGAAGCGCGTGAGGTATGTGTCGAGCGCCATCCATCACGTCGCCCCCGAGGAGAACCGCGTGTACCTGGAGAACGGCGACCCGCTCGACTACGACGTGCTGGTGGTGGCGACGGGCAGCCGCGTCGTGCCGGAGGAAACGGAAGGCCTCACCGGGCCGGGGTGGCGCGACAAGATGTTCGACTTCTACACACCTGTGGGCTCCTCCTCGCTCGGGCGAAAGCTCCGGACCTGGCCCGGGGGGCGCCTCGTCATCAACATCGTCGAGATGCCGATCAAGTGCCCGGTGGCGCCCCTTGAGTTCGCGTTTCTCGCCGACGCGTTCTTCACGAAGAGGGGGATGCGCGACAAGGTCGACCTCGTCTACGTGACGCCGCTGGACGGCGCCTTCACGAAGCCGGTCGCGTCTCAGGCGCTGAGCCACCTGCTCGGCGACCGCAATATCCGTCTGGTGACCGAGTTCAGCACCGGCCGGGTGGACGGCACGGCCGGCGAGCTCGTCTCCTGGGACGAGCGGGTGGAGCCGTTCGACTTGCTCGTGACGGTGCCCCTGCACATGGGCGCCGAGTTCGTGGGGCGCTCCCCTGGGCTCGGCGACGACATGGGGTTCGTGCTCACCGACCCCGCCACCCTGCAGGCGAAGGTGAGGCCGAACATCTTCGCGTTGGGCGACGCGACCAACGTCCCCGCCTCGAAAGCGGGGTCCGTGGCGCACTTCCAGGCCGAGATCCTGACCGAGAACGTCGTGGCGTATCTCGCGGAGCGGGAGCTCCCAGCGTCCTTCGACGGGCACTCCAACTGCTTCATCGAGACCGGCTACGGCCGCGGTCTCCTCATCGACTTCAACTATGACGTGGAGCCGTTACCGGGGAAGTTCCCGTTCGCGTTCGGGCCGCTTTCGCTCCTCAAGGAGACGCGGCTCAATCACCTCGGGAAACTGCTGTTCCGCTGGATCTACTGGCACCTGCTCCTCCCCGGGCGCGACCTCGTCGGCATCCCGACGCGGATGTCGATAAAGGGGAAGCGCCGGCCGCAGCCAGCGGCGGCCGGGCCGGGGCAAGAGCGAGAGGTGGAAGGCGCGATAACGGCCGCTCGGGCCCGAACCATAGAGGAGGATGCACCGTGACGACCATGACGCTAGCCAGCAAGGACCTCGAGGTCGACGCCGAAGGGTTCCTCGCGCATGCGGAGCAGTGGGACGAGAGCGTCGCTCGGGCCATCGCCAAGGATGCGGGCATCGAGCCGTTGACCGATCGGCACTGGCTCGTGATCAAGTTCATGCGCGAGCGGTTCCTGACGGCCGGCACCGCCCCGTCGATCCGCACGCTCGGCAAGGAATCCGGCGTGCCCATCAAGGAGCTGTACCAGTTGTTCCCGAAGGGGCCCGCGAAGCTCGCCGCCAAGATCGGCGGCATTCCCAAGCCCAAGGGGTGTATATGACCACGACCGCATTGGCGCCGGAGGAGCTGCTCCTCGAACAGCGGAAGCCCGAGGGGATCACGAAGGTCTCGATCATCGTCTCCAAGGGGACCTTGGAGGGCATCTACCCGGGGCTCATCATGGCGAACGGAGCCCGGATGGAAGGGATCGACGCGAACCTGTTCTTCACCTTCTTCGGCATGGACGCCATCACGAAGCGGAAGATGGACAAGGTGAAGGTCGCGACGGTCGGGAACCCGGCGCTGGGCGTGTCCGCCCTGCTTGGCATCATTCCGGGGATGTCGGCGTTCGTCACCCGGCAGATGGCGAAGAAGATGGAAGAGCTCGACATCCCGCCGATTCCCGAATTCATCCAGCTGATCGCCGATTCAGGCGCGAAGCTGTACGCCTGCAAGGCGTCGGTGGACATGTTCGGCCTGACGCAGGAAGACTTCGTGGACACGCTCGAGGGGATCCTCACCGTCGGCGAGTTTTACGAGAAGGCCGCCGGCGGCCAGATCATCTTCACGTGATCACGGACACGCGCATCAGCGCCGAGGTGTTGAGCCGCGCCGCGGCGGTGATCCGCTGTCTCGGGCACCCGTTGCGGCTGCGGCTGCTCGAGGCCCTGGAGGCGGGGGAGAAGACTGTCTTGGAGCTCCAGGAGTACGCCGGCGTGGCGCAGCCGATGGTGTCGCAGCACCTCATGGTGCTGAAGGCGCACGGCGTGGTGGATCTGCGCCGCGCCGGGCCCTTCGCGCACTACTCGATCGTGGAGCCGAAGGTGAAATCGATCCTGGAGTGCATCCGCGCCGGCCAGTGCGGTGGCGCGAGTCAAGAGACATTGCGGGACGCGTAACGGAGCGGAGAGGGGAGACTATGGTGGAACAGACTCCGGAGGGGCTCGAGCGCGTGCTGGCGGCGATTCGCTGACGGAACGGACTAGACCAAGGAGGACTTGATGTCGCACGTGACCACGAGCTGCCCGCTCTGCGACACGCTGAATCGCGTCGATCTGGCCGGCCTGGGCGACGGACCGCGGTGCGTCGGCTGCGGCCAGCCGCTGCTCTTAGACCGTGCCCAACCCATCCCCGGCGAGGCGCTCGATCGCGTCATCGCCGAGGCCGAGGCGCCGCTGCTGATCGACTTCTCCGCCGATTGGTGCGGCCCCTGCCGCATCATGGCGCCGGTGTTGGACGAGTTCGCGCGGGACCGGGCCGGCGAGGTGCTCGTGGGTAAGCTCGACACCGACCGCTATCCGTACGCGGCCGTCCGCTTCAAGGTGCGCGGGATCCCCACGCTGATCGCGTTCGCGGGCGGCCGCGAGGTGGCCCGCCAGGTGGGCGCCGTTCCGCGCAGCGGACTCGACGCACTGCTCGAAGCGGTAGGCGAGGCGCTCAAGCCGTCGGCCTGAGCGGAACGGCCGATTCTGATCCGCTCCATGGCACCCTCCATCAGGCCGCGGTGGTGAACGGTGGATAACGATCGGTCGTGAGCAGGAACGCGTAGGCCGCCACCCGGAGCCACCAGCGGAACACGCCGACGACGAAATCGAACAGTCCGCGCGGATAGCGACCAGTGACGAGAACCGCGAACCAGGCTACGATGACGCACAAGATCGCTGCGACGCAGAGGACGCACAGGACGATGTAGTGCGGAATGGCCAGGAGCCACTTGATCAGCGGCAGCCAGCGATTCAACTCACGGGTGGCGTAAGGGTACGGAATCTCGATATGCACGCTTTCTTCCGCGTCCGTGGATCGATATTCGTCGCCTAGCAGCGCGAGATACGCTGACACGCGGGTACTGAACCGCGTCAGCGCCAGGTTCCAGTCGAACCACCACTGTGGGTACTTCCGGCGGAACAGCAGCATGAGCACGGTCGCCGGAAAGACGATGCCACCGGATCCGACGAGATAATTCGCCGAACCGGCGCGAAGCGTGGCCCTCGTTATTAGAGCCAGGATGATGGCGATGGGAATGACCGTGAACGGCTGGAAGAAGGTGGTCAGCCGGTTCAATTCTCGGTCCGGGTAGTCAATCTCGAGCGTCGCCGGAAATTCCGCCGAGCGGTTTGCCATGGCTCCCTAGCTCCTCTGTCCGAGGTGATGATGGACGCCTGAAGCCGCGTTGAGACGACATTGAGCCGCCCTTCATCCCCGTCATTGCTTGCCTTCAGTGCGCCTCCCTAGACTACGCTCCATGAACCGTCCCAGCGAGCTCTGGCTCTCGTCCCTGATCATCGCCCTGGCGCTCCCCGCCCACCTGATCGGCCTGTTGACGCCTTCGATCTACCGCGACCCGCCCGTCCTGCTGCCTCAAAACTTGGGGACCGACCTCGTCACGCTGTGCGTGGTCGTCCCGCTGCTCGCGTTGACGACCGTGGCGATGCGGCGGGGATCGCTGCGCGCCCGGTTGCTCTGGCTCGGCGCTCTGGGCTACCTGGTCTACGCCTACGGGATGTACGCGCTCGGCGTGCGGTGGAACCGGTTGTTCTTGGTGTATGTCGCGCTCTTCGGCCTCTCGCTCTTTGCGCTGCTCATCGGGCTCGTGAGGACCGGCGCCGCAGAGATTCGTGCCGCGCTCACCAGGCGGGCGCCCGTTTGGTCCGTCGCCGCCTACCTGACGCTCGTCGCTGTGCTCGTGGCCGCGATGTGGCTCGTAGAGGAGCTGCGTGCGCTGCTCAACGGCACCGTCCCGCCCTCGGTGGTCCAGTTCGAGAGCCCGACGAACATCGTCCACGTCTTCGACCTGGGCGTCGTCCTGCCGGCGATGCTGGTCGTAGCGGTGCAGCTCCTGCGGGATCGGCCGTGGGGCTACGTTCTGGCGGGGACGCTGCTCGTGAAGGCGACGACCATCGGCCTGTGGGTGGTGACCATGATCTGGCTCAGCGCCCGGCAAGGGTTCGGCGCCCCTGCGGCCTACACCGCGTTCTTCGTCCTGCTGACGGTCAGCGGTGGCGCACTCGCATGGCGCTTCACGGCCGCGTTGGAAAGGTCGCCCCAGAAGACGCTGAAGTAGTTGCTCTGGCGGGTGTGACAATCTCCCCGCGGCCAACGCCCCGGAGGGAGATTACGCTCCCGCGGCAAGCGCGAACGGCCGGCGGCGCTCCAGATCGAGCGGGAAGCACGCGCGATCGCACTGGCACGCTCCGTCGGGGAAGCGCTCGCACGACAACACGACGAAGGCGGGATCGGCGACGCTCATCGCCACCCGCACGACGGCGGGTCCGCCTAACTCAGGGCACAGGACGCGGACCGGCAAACCTTCCGGCGGTTCGCAACCAACGCGCGGCGACGGCGTCTCGCCGAGCGACCATGCCGCAGCGGCACTCAGCGCAGTGGTCGCGCAGAGCAAGGCCACCGGCACCAGGACTGTGAGATTCACCGCTCCCTCCTCGGGCCCATCTTAACCGCGCCTTGCTGAAGCGGCGATGAATTCTCGGTGTAGACGCGCTGAGGTGGAGGCTACCCGGTCGGCTCCGTGACCCTGAAGAGTCCTTCCTCCTGCGCTCACGACGCCTTCAGGGCCGGAGTCGCAACTTGGCTCTTGAACAGTTGTTCGTGATGGAGCGTCTCTTCGCTGGAGGAGGTATGCGCGTTCACACTCGGATCACCTCGCTGCTCCCGATGCTGATGCTCGCGGGCGCCGGCTGGCGCACGGCCGGGATGCCGGTCTCGGGGGAGACTGACGCTATTCCGCCGAGCGCTGGGCGGGGCGGGACGGTCACGGGAAAGGTGACGTTCACCGGGCGGGTCCCGAGGAACCCCGTGATGAACATGAGCGCGGACCCGAGATGCGCCGCCAGGTACGAGACGATGCCGCACCTGCAGCTGGTCGTGGTGAATCCGAACGGGACGCTGGCGAACGTCTTTGTATACGTGAAGACGGGGCTGCCGGACGGCGCGACCTACCCCGCACCCACGTCACCCGTCGTCCTCGAGCAGACGGTGTGTGAGCACCATCCCCGCGTGTTTGGCATCATGGTGGGCCAGCCGCTCGAAGTCAGGAACAGCGATCCGCTGCTCCACAACATCAGGGTGCTCGCGAAGCAGAACGAAGCCTTCAACCTCGCCCTGCCGACGGCGGGCACGACAGTGACCCGCACGTTCACGGCGCCGGAGGTCATGCTGACGCTGGTGTGCGACGCCCACGGTTGGATGCGCGCCTACGCCGGTGTGCTCCCACACCCGTTTTTCGCGACCACCGGCGCCGACGGCCAGTTCACCATTCCCGGGCTCCCGCCGGGCACCTATACCGTCGAAGCGTGGCACGAGACGTTCGGCACGCGGACGGCGACCATCACCGTGACGGAGAACGCGACCGCGACGGTGGACTTCGCGTACACCCGACCATAGGCGGAATTGGCGCTCCTGGCCTGCGTCCTGCTTCCGCCTTCGCAGGGCCAAAAACGGTCGCGCCGGTGCAGATGAGAAACGCCGGAACCATCAGGATGAGGATGCCGGTCACCCTCGCGTGCATAAGCACGTCAGGCTCTCAGCGCGACGCTTCCTGGAACCTAGACCGCGGCCCCTTGTAGATTCTCGCCGATCGATCTTGGAGGCTTCCGTGGCTCAGGCGGCATCCGCACAAGGTCCCAGCTCAGGGCGGCGGGCGTTCCTCAAGTGGTCCACCGGTGTGAGCGCGTTGGGCGCGGCCGTGCTGGCCGGCATTCCGGTAGTGCGCGCGTTCGTCTCCCCTGCGTTCAAGCGGCCGACCCCTGAGACCTGGATCAAGCTGGGCGACGTCGAGACGTTCGACCTCGACATCCCCACCAAGGTGGACTTCGTCGAGACGGTGACCGACGCGTGGGTGGAGAACCGCGCCCTCCGGAGCGTCTGGGTCTATACCGAGGACGGCGAGAAGTTCACGGTCTACAGCGGTCGCTGCACTCACCTCGGCTGCGGGTTCGGCTTCGACAAGGCCAAGCAGCAGTTCCGCTGCCCCTGCCACGAAGGCGTGTTCGACTTGAAAACCGGCGCCGTACTCACCGGCCCGCCGCCGCGCGCGCTGGACCGCCTCGAAACGAAGATCGAGAACGGCGACCTCTACGCCGCTTATCGGGACTTCCGCGTGGGGATTCCCGACAAGGTCGCGGTGTAGCATGGGCGCCCTGTTCCGCTGGCTCGACGAGCGGGTGGACCTCGCCGGGGCCAAACGCGCCCTGCTCGACCGCGAGGTCCCCGCGCGGCTCACCTGGTGGCACACCCTGGGAAGCGCCACCCTCACCGCGTTCGCTGTGCAGGTCGCCACGGGGATCGTGCTCGCGACCTACTACTCGCCTTCGCCTGATCACGCCTACGAGAGCATCCGCTTCATCGACCGGGAGATCACGAGCGGCGCGCTGCTACGGGGCATCCACCATTGGGGGGCGAGCGCGATGGTGGTGCTCATCCTCGCACACACGATCCGCGTGTTTTCGGTGGGCGCCTACAAGTACCCCCGCGAAATCAACTGGCTGGTCGGGGTGGCTCTGCTGTTTCTCGTCCTCGGGTTCAGCTTCACCGGGTACCTGCTCCCGTGGGACCAGAAGGCGTACTGGGCGACGGCTGTCGGCACCAACATCGCCGGCACGACGCCGTGGATCGGCGCGAAGCTCGTCACGGTGCTCCGGGGCGGGGCGGAGCTCGGCGCCGCGACCCTGACGCGCTTCTATTCGTTCCACGTACTATGGCTCCCGGGGCTGCTCGGCGGCCTCGTGTTGGTGCACCTCGTGATCCTCGTTAGGCAGGGGATCGCGCCGCGACCCGCGGCGCTGGAGCGGGGTGCGCCGCCGCGCACGGCCGATCCCGGCTATCCGGCCTACTATCGCGAGGCGTACGCCGCCACAAAGCGGGCGGGCGTCCGCTTCTGGCCGGATATCATCGGGAAGGACGCCATCGTGTCGCTCGCGGTCGTGGCGGCGATCGTGCTGCTGGCGCTCGCGCTGGGCGCGCCGCTCGAGCCCCCGGCGGACCCCACGGACACCGCGTACGTGCCGCGCCCCGAGTGGTACTTCCTGCCGCTATACCAGCTCTTGAAGCTCGTTCCCGGATCGATGGAGAGCCTCATCGCGGTCGGCGTGCCGACCGCGCTGGTTGTCGTCTTGCTCACACTGCCCTTCTTCGACCGGCGGAGCACGCGGAACTTGTTGCACCGCCCCGTGGGACTCGGGGCGCTGGTGGTGCTTTTGGGAGGGTCCGGGCTGCTCATCGGGGCGTCGCTGCGCGGCGCCGGGCCGAATATCCCACCCGAGGTGGGGCGCCCGCTCACGTCCATGGAGCGCGCCGGGCGGGCGCTGTTCGGGTCGCAGAAGTGTGGCGACTGCCACATCGTGGCGGGGAAGGGCGGCGACAAAGGTCCCGAGCTGACCGACATCGGGCTACACCACTCGGCGGCATGGCTGCACAGCTTCATCGAGGCCCCTGAGCGGTTCCACCCTGAGACGGAGATGTCCGGCTACGGTCCGCCGACGCTCTCACACGAAGAGATCGAGGAGTTGGCCCAGTATCTATCCACGCTCCGCGGCAAGGCGGGGCCGGCTGCGCAGCTCGAATACCACGACACCTTCCCCGAGCCTCCCAAGCCGAAGGAGGGGGAGGTGAAGAAGGGGGAAGCAAAAAAGCAGACGAAATAGCGGAGCCGGCGACTACGGGTTGCTCGCGCCGCCCCCGCCGAACTTCGTCCGCATATACTTCACGACGGCGCCCATCTCGTCCGCCGAGAGCTTCTCCTTGAACGACTTCATCTCCTTGCCGTCCTTGGCCCCGTGTTTCAGCACGGCGAGGAGCGAGTCGTCCGAGCGGGCGGCCAGGAACGTAGCGTCGAACGGCTTGATGTCCTTGTATTTGCCCAGCGCCTGCTTAGTCGGCCGTCCCGCGGCGCCGTGGCACTCTTTGCAGTGCTCGCGATACAGCGCCGCGCCGTCGGGCGCCTGAGCGGCAAGGGTCGGCGCTGCGCTCGCGAGAACCACCGCGGCTCCGAGCAGTCGAATCATCGCCGTCATGAGGGCCTCCTTTAGCGCTCCAAGCTACAGTCGGCCGATCGAGCCTGCCACGACCCTGAGGGAGGCCTCGCAAGGGCTTCATGGTTCCTTCACGAAGCCAATCGCCTATTTGGTGGGCGACTGCAGTCCCGTTCCACGCAACACGGGGGGATGACTCTATGCGCATGATCGCGTGGTTGCTCGTCGCGGCGATGACGACGCCGGCTCCCGCACACGCCGGCGGGACGCCGGTGTGGCTCCGGGCCTACATGGCGGAGTATTCGGCGAAGCATCTGGAGCAGGTGCACGCCATGATTCCCGCGTGGGCGCGGCGTTACAACAAAAACTGCAATGACTGCCATTGGCCCGCGGTGCCGCGGCTCAACGCCTACGGCATGCGGTTCAAATGGGCCGGCTACAGACCGCCGGACGAGCTGGGCGAGCCGGTAAACGTGGCGAAGGTGGAGAACTACATCGCGGTCCGCGGCCGCATGCGGTATCAGTACAACAAGACCGAGAACCAGCCTGCCTCCAACAGCCAGTTCGCGTTCGAGGACTACACGATCTTCTACGGGGGCCCGTTCGGAAAGAACTACGGCGCCTTCTTCGAGCTCGAGCGCGCGCCGGGCGAGCTCGAGCTCGTCGCCAACATGGCGAGCGCCTGGGGCAAGGAGAAGTCGTTCGGCGGATTCCGTATCGGCCAGTTCCACTGGCTGCAGCGTGAGGGTCTCGCCGGCTTCGACCGGCCGATCGGCATCAACACTGCCTCGCCGCTCGGCGGGAAGATCACCGCGTCCGTGCCGTTCAGCTTCAACAACGACCAGGTAGGCGTCGAGGGCTACTACGTGGCCGGTAACAACCGCGCCTCGGTCGAAATCCTGAACGGCATCAACCCCGAGGGGATCGGGGACGAGGGAGACACGGATCGTAAGAAAGACTTCGTCTTCGTTGACCAGTATCTCATGGACGAAGCGGGATCGGGCATCACGGCGATGGGCTACTATGGCTCGCTCGTCGGCCTCGACACGGCGGTGGCGCCCAACCTGACCTCGCACTTCTGGCGGCTGGGCCTCACCGCGAACAAGATCGTCGACCGCTTCGAAGCCATGGGCATGATCCTCTACGGAAAGGACTTCGATCTGCCAGCCGGAGCCCCGGAGAACAAGGGTGTGGGCTACTGGTTCCAGGGCGCATACATGTTCTCCAAGAGCTCCTTCACCCTGTTCGGGCGCTACGAATACCTGGACCCGAATACCGACGTCTCGAACAACGCCAACCACCGGTACGTGCTCGGTGGCGTGGTCCCCCTGGGCCTCCCCGAGTACTTGCGGCTCGCGCTCGAGGGCACATTGGACTCGCCTCAGGCGTCGGGTGCGCCGAAGAAGTACGGTGTCAGCGCGCAGGTGATGTTGAACTTCTAGGGCGTTACGCTTGATCCGTGGAGGGTCGGCGTGACCATCCCCTGCGGCGCTAACGCGCCGCGGGGGATTTTCACTGGCGATTCATCTTCTTCTCATGCGAAGCGTGTTAGGATGGCTGCGGTCGCCCGGCGAGGGTGACCGGTGCGGGACAGCCCCTGAGGAGGGGCCGGCGCGAGGGGCGCCGCCGACGTATCGGTTGGTTCCCGAGTCACTGGCCGCACGTCCACCGGCACTGTCCGGTCGAAGGACGACGAAACCCAGTGGCAAGACAGGTGCTCACGGGACCAACGTCGCCCGGTCGGAGCCGACCCGGCGGAAGCGAAAAGTCGGAATCAAGTGTCCTCCGGCCCCCGGGTCGCCACTGAGATTCGGGGGCCGTGGTTTTTCATCGGCTCGTCGTGCACCACCGCCGATCAGGTCACGCGCCTCACGACGTTGCGCGAGGGCGCCAAGACAGCGCACGACGGCGCCATGGCTGACGCGATGACGCACATGAAGGAGCTGGAGACGGCCGCGAAATTGCTGGCGGCGTCGCTGCGGTGGCATTGCGGAGTCTGCAGCGTCGACTGCAGGATCTGCGTACGCGACAGCAGGGGCTCGGAGCGCGCGCGGGGCTTGACCCGAGTTCCGTCGCCCCGATTAGCTTCGGTCAGGGGTGGAAAGGCAGGGTCCCATGATCCCCCCGCTGGTGGCTGTTTTGCTGCAGGTCCAGACTTCGGCCATGGCGCCGCCGGCCGGGAAGCCGGTGCATGTCTGGCTGGGGTCGAGCGGCCCCCTGTTGCGCGGTCAACCGGTGCGGGTATACGTCGAGACGGCCGCTGACGGGTATCTCGTGGTGCTGCACCGCCGCACCGACGGCCGCATCGAAGTGCTGTTCCCCTCGAATCCCACGGCCGACCCCTACGTCCGCTCGGGCACCTACGAGATCAAGAGCGCGGGAGACCACGAGTCGTTCGTCGTGGCGGAGCCGGACGGCACGGGGCTGGTCCTGGCCGCGCTCTCGTCCCGCTCCTACCGGTTCGACGAGTTCGTGCGCGCCGCGTCCTGGAAAGCCGATGCGTTGGTCCCGTGGTGGAACGGGGCGGATGGGGAAGGCGCGCTCTCCGACATCGTGCAACGGATGCTGGGCGACGGCTACTTCAATTACGACATCGTGAGCTACACCGTCGTGCCGCTCCCCGTCCTCCCCGCCCCCTTGGCGATGCAGGACACGACGGCGTCACCCCCCTTCCCGTACCCGCTGTACTCCACGTGCCTCGACTGCACCTTCGTGGGATTCCAGGAGATCGTGCTCGCGCCGTTCGGTGTATGCGATCCGTTCTTCGTTCCCTGCTTCGGCAACCGGTTCTCCCGGCGCCATCGGTTCCCTGACTCCGGCATCCGGAGCGTCGACGTCCCGATGAACGTGATGGCGCTGTCGCTCGGTCCTGCCCGCTCCGGGAACAGCGCCGGACTCGTCCCGCCCCCTAAGAGCGCGCTGCTCGTGTTCAAGCCTCGGACCGGGCCGACCCTTCCCCCGGTCGAGGTCCGGGCCCGGGTCCCGGTGCAGGCCACGCCGCTCGGTCCGGGGCACGTGACGGTCGGCGTGCGGCCGGCGCGAGCGCGCCCGGCGCGCGCGGCGTTCCAGGAGGTGCGGCTGACGCTGTCACCGAGCGCGCCGAGTGAGGCGCCGCAGTCGCCAGCGCAGGGCGGGGGCACAGCGCTGGTGCAGGTGTCGCGGCCGGCCGCAGCTCACGCCGGCGGGCGTCGAGTGGTGGCCGCCGCGCTGCCGCGATCGCGCGTCATTGTCGATGCGACGGCGCAGGCTCCGCCAGCCGCGCCGTCGCGGTCACGTGCAGTCGCGAGCGGCGGGGGCGTGACGACGGGCGAGATGCACGGGGTGGCGCTTCCTGGGGTCACGTGGCACGCCATGGGGTCCCGGGCGGCCGGGGGGGGG
>Ga0209266_1000141_pt1 | contig 61767 bp, 71 predicted proteins | sample GraSoiAngelo_132_FD_185889 | JGI IMG/M metagenome (GOLD analysis project Ga0209266, IMG submission 185889) | Grasslands soil microbial communities from the Angelo Coastal Reserve, California, USA - 14_0929_02_40cm (SPAdes) (version 2) | ecosystem: Environmental > Terrestrial > Soil > Grasslands ...
AGCGAGTTCGCCGTCACAGGCTTCAGAGAAGTAATCTATCCAAAGATGGAAAAAGCAAGACGAGACTTTGAGCAGCTGATAGGCTCAACTCCTCCACTGCCAGAGATTCCCGTACTCGCATCCTGAATAGCGACAGCCCTGTTCAACGCAACCTGTGACTAACGACATCAACGTTCTAGCTACGAAAGCGTATAGATCATTCCACATGACCGTGGCCGTGACTGTCGGCTGGGGGAGTATCGGTTATATCGCGGTAAGGGGATACTCTTCCCATCTGCTCGGATACAGCTTTGACAGTGGAAGATCGTCTCCGCAACCCGTTTGACCAAACGATCGCGCCGAGACAGTACACTCAGGCTGCCTTGTACCGGGCGGCCCTGGCCGACGCCCGCTTCTCCTCTGGTTTCGGAATGTATCCTCCCGTCGTCAAGCCCAGCCGCCTAAGACCCGCCGCCTGGCTCGTCTTCAAGTTCGGCTTCGTAGGGGGACTCGGGCTCTTCCTCAACGTCTACATCATGTATCTTCTCTCTACGATCACTGCTCTCAGCAATCTTATCTCAACGGTGCTGGGGAGCTCCGTCTACATCGTATTCGCCATCATCAGTAGCCAGGGTGCCGTCCTGGTAAACTTCCTCCTGAACGAGGCCTTGGTGTTCAGGGGTCGAAAGGGAGTGACTGGATTTCTGGGACGCTTTGCATTTTTCAACTCAATCGCTTCGGCTGATCTGCTCGTGAGGATTCCAATCCTGTGGAGCTTCACCACGTTCCTTGGCGTACCGTCGTTGTGGTCCAACTTCGAGAGCATTCTGTTGACCTTTGCAGGAAGATTCGTGATCAGCGCAAAGAAGATCTGGCCCAAACAGCCTTAGACTTTTGCGGCCCGACACGAGCTTCGGTAATCGGACGATTGTTGAAATCTTGGACTTGACCCTTTGAATCAAATCTGACGAAGAAGCCGTATCGCTTATCACCTTTCAGAGCGATGCAGTCTCGTCCCCGATAATCCCCCTCAATCTTGACCTCGTCGACGCTCTTCCATCCAGTGCGAGACTTGATTTCTCGGATCATGTTCTTGAACTCGACCGCGCAGATGTCGCAGCAGAAGAACATCCTCTGCCCCTCTACCTCCTCCCAGTAGTCTCCCCAAGTAGCCTCGCAGAGCACGCAGCCTTTCTCAGGCACTCTCAAACTGTCTACCCCTCTCGAGTCTGGCCATAAGATAACGGTCGAAGGCGTCGATCGACCTCATGAAGGTGGCCTGGACATCCTCGACAATACTAAATCGGTCTGCATACTTTGCCGCAAGGTCCAACGCTTCTTCGGAGTGTCCAACATCGGCCTCGTAGCCTTCTCGCAGGAAAGCCCGAGTCGCGTCCGTGACCTCTCCCGTTTCCAGGATCGTTGGATCGAAATAGTGCATCCTCGCTCCTTCCTTCCTGAGATTACGGTTGGCGATAAGCTCCAGTCCGTGCATCGCCACCATCGCCTCGACCCAGTGATCCTGTTGACAGATATTATCCCAGACTTGGATCGCCTCGACAGTATCAGTCAGTGCTGGCGTTGCTAGAATCTTTGTTCTATCGAGACCCAGGCTCTCGCCCATCCTCAGCAACAGCTCATAGTGGCTGGGCTCTTCAGGGCCCAACCCTCCAAACTCTGTATTGATATTGTCCAGCTCGTACAAGATCACGTCCGTCGCGTCGGTCCGGGCCATTATGAACGAGCATGATCGGACCCACTGCCTGAGAAAATGCTGGTGCTCTACCACGTAGCCCAACAAGGTCCCGCGGCTGGGGTGCTGAAGTGCTAGCACAAACGGGTGAGGCCGAGAACCGTAAAACTTCTCAACGAACCGTCGCTTGACCCAGTCTTGAAGTCCACCTTCTCCGACTTTGAAGAATTCTGCAAAGAGTATCGAGAGGCTCTTCGCATCGGTCTTTGTCTTCGTGATGTTCCGGTTAAGCCACATCACGTGAACAGCGTCGCTCGCAAGCGCTTGAGCATAGAAGTGTTCACCTAGCCGGGTAGTGTCGCCGGGCTTGAAACTGGCGCCGCAGCAGGGACACTTGGTCAGGTCCTAGATCACGACCGTTTATACCGGAAAGTCTTCGGGCATTCGGCTCCGGAGCTTTCTATACTCGTCCTCCGCGAGATTCTTTTCGCGAATTCTGGCCAGAGTACTTTTGACTTCTTCGGGCTTTAATCCTCGCGCGTTGCCCACCATCTCTACCGTCTCCTCAAAGTTTGCATGGCATGCCGCGTAGCAGTTGCCCATCCCGGTCAGCAGCTCCCGCTCTTTCGGGGTCAAGAGCTAGTATCTTCGAACGAAACTTTCGACAGGGTGGGAAAAGTCGAGTTGTGGTGATAGTTCAAGGTGGAAGAGCTCTCCGGGAGGAGTCTTCTCGAAGGCGGCGTCCTGTTTCTGTACGAGCTCGTTTATCAGCATGACCCGTTTCCTGACAAACTCGCTCTCCTCGGCGGCGGGGAGGGGACCGAAGACTCTAGGGGCGGCGAGGCTTACCGTGCCGTACATTGACCATGCCACGTCTCGGATCTCCCACTGGGCGTCCGGGGCGCATCGGAGGTTGAAGAAGTGGATCAGCTGCCGGGGACTCATACTCATGACAATGTTTGTCGTGGCCGCGTTGGGGCGGAGATACCTGCTGTCCTCGGCTTTGATTCCCTTGGCCACGAAGCCCTCCTCGGCCTGGCGTGTCAGGTCCATGACATCGGCAAAGCTGAGCTCCATCTTCCGGCCGTGGATCTCGACCGGGACCTTGAGATCCTCAGGAATTCCTGAGGGTTTTAGATACCCGTAGCTCCGTGTTATCTTGACGTATCTCTGCGACTGCTGGCTGAAAGAGGCAATCCTGTGCCGGACTATCTGGTGGCTAGCCGCGCGGCTGACACCTTGGAGGTCGAAGGTGAAGCTTCCATGACGCAGCAGGTCGTCCTGGCTCATCTTGACACCCTCCTTCTCAAGGCTGGAGATGAGGCTGGGATAGTTGGTGTAGCTGAACAGGATGACCTTGGTAGTCGTGAATCTCAACTCTTCAGGGTAGGGGCGAGGGCCGAGGCGATGTTCGGCGCCGCCGAGTTTAGGGTTGAGACAAGCTCCTTGCTGAGGAGTGTCGGGTTCTTGGCTCGGGCCAGCTCAACGAGTACTCTGAGGTTTGTCGTGACGATCCACCTCTCCTCGTCGACTCTGCTAGTCTCGAAGAATTTTGACGAGTTCATGAGGGAGAGAACGTCTTTCTCGTCCGCCTCGACGAGCCATGTTATGCTGTTGTGCTCCAGGATATCATAGTGTCCCAGTTCCAGAGAGCGCTTCAACAGCCCCGTTATTCGTTCATGGTCGAAGACCTTCTCTCCCTCCAGTGCCTTGTCGGGTGAGGTGTAAGCGAACAGCTGATAGCCTGGATGTGGCGAGTAGCATGAGCGCATGGCTGCTGCGCAGACCCGTTCGAGGTCCGGTTCGAAGCTGACAAGCTGAACGCGCACTAGGAAGTGCCCCGAAATCCTAGAGACGTTCGGTGCCTAATAGAATTACGGACACGGGTTTGGCAGGCCTCGGTTCCTATCGGGTCATTCTGCCTATTCACGAGTCGAGTGATGCTCTGTGCCTGTCAAGAGTTGTTCATGGAGACACCAGCCTTAGCACTTGGTCAGCTAACTATGAGAATGCTGAGCGAGGAGTTTCAGGACCGATGGCCGAAGGCGAGGGCGGGAGTAATTCTCGAGGAGACTCTCCGGTCGAGGCGACCATCGAACCGTTCTTGGACATGCGAGACCCTACGTTCAGGCGTATCCTGCGAGCCGCCACCAGCAAGTTCAACCAGATGATATGCCCTCTGATGGCCTCTGTCTGTGTCCGGGACCTCTGCATGTTCTGGAACGACCACTCAAAGTCTTGCTATATCGTGGATACTCTGAAGGCGAACCTCTACCATACGATCTGTCCCAAGTGTGGATCGACTAGTGTCGTGATCTCGGCTCATGAGGGGCGGTCAGGGAAGAGCAAGACGTTCAGGTGCGACAATTGTGCTAACGAGTGGAGTAGCGTACACTGAGCACGGCTATCTGACGAGTTGTTGAGGCGCGATTACTCGCTCCCCCTCTTCTTCGAGACGCGTCTTGATCCGTTTGAGGCGGAAGAAGTCTTCTCTAGCCCTCTCCTGGAGACTCATCTCGATGTAGCGGACCGTGTTGAGTATCCGCGGGATGACGATGTATTCCAGACTGTTAACCCGCCTCTTAGTGGCGGCAATAGCCTCGGCCAATCTACGAATCGCCGCCTCGGCGGCTGAGAGCTCGACCACGTTCTTCACAGCCTCCGTCATCAACGCAACCGCCTCGTCCAGCTTCGCCGAGGTCCCTATCATCGAGTAGGGATAGCCTTCAAGGGGTCTAACCTTGACCTCCACGTCGGGTATGGAGACCCCGATCACGTTCCTCGTCGTTGCGTCCACGTCAAACCTGTCTTGGGCGGTGAGCGACGTCTCTTCAAGTCGTGTCGCCCCCATCAGCATCTGAGCCTCGGCGAACCGGAGGTATGTCTGATTGAGTAGGTCCTGCGTCTTCGCCCTCAAAGCGGTAATCTCGCGGGCGAACTGGAAGAACTCGATCATCAACGCGTCCAATTTCTCACGGAGGAGGTCTTGTCCCCGCTGCGCTATGTTTCGTCTCTTCCGGAGGGCTATGAGCTCCATCCGGGTCGGACGAGCACCCGGTATTATGTCCGGCATTTCTCTAGTTGTTCTTCCCGCGGTACTTTGGATGCCATTTCTTGATCGTGGCCGGGTCTATCCTCTTGAGCTCGTTGTCGGGGAGGACGCTGAGAAGGTTCCAGCCGAGATCGAGAGTAGTGTCGATGTCCCGGTTCTCGTAGACTCCTTGGTTGATGAACCTCCGCTCGAACTCGTCTGCGAACTGGAGGTAGAGCTTGTCCCGGGCAGAGAGCGCTTCCTCCCCAACGACGGCGACGAGGTCTCGGAAGCTTCGTCCCTCAGCAAAAGCGTAGTAGAGCTGGTCGCTCACTTCGCGGTGATCCTCTCTTGTCTTGCCCTTGCCGATTCCCTCCTTCATCAGTCGGGAGAGGCTGGGCGCGGGGTCGATGGGGGGATAGATTCCCTTCCGGTGGAGTGATCGGTCGACCATGAGCTGTCCCTCGGTGATATAGCCGGTCAAGTCTGGGACGGGGTGGGTCTTGTCGTCTCCGGGCATTGTCAGGATTGGCATCTGGGTGATTGTGCCCTTACTGCCTTTGAGTCTACCTGCCCGCTCGTAGATTGTGGCGAGGTCTGTGTACATGTATCCGGGGTAGCCTCTCCTCCCCGGGACCTCTTCTCGGGCTGCGGATATTTCGCGGAGCGATTCTGCATAGTTTGTCATGTCGGTGAGAATGACAAGGACGTGGTTTCCCTGTTTGATCGCAAAATACTCAGCGGCCGTCAGCGCGAGTCTCGGAGTCAGAATACGCTCGATCGCAGGGTCATCAGCGAGGTTTACGAACATGGTCACGTGGTCGAACGCGCCCTGTTCCTCAAAGTCGTCCCGGAAGAAGCGCAGCTCGTCTGCGGTGATGCCCATGGCGGCAAAGATCGTCGTGAATGGTTCATCTGATCCAACGACCTTGGCTTGTCGGGCGATCTGTGCCGCGACGGCGTTGTGGGGGAGACCTGAGGCGGAAAATAGCGGTAGCTTCTGGCCCCGGACGAGAGTGTTCATCCCGTCAATGGTTGAGATGCCTGTCTGGATGAATTCTCGAGGATACTCCCTAGCGAACGGGTTGATCGGGTTGCCGTTGACATCCAAATAATCGTCTGGAATTATCCTCGGCCCGCCATCTATGGGGCGGCCGCTGCCGTCGAAGATTCTTCCAAGCATGTCTGTCGAGACCGGGAGTTTGACGGTCTCGCCGGTGAAGCGTATCCGGGTCTTTGCAACATCTAGCCCGGTGGTTCCTTCGAAGACTTGGACGACGGCGACTCCTCCCCCTATTTCTAGAACCTGGCCGCGTCTCTCTTCGCCGCTGGGAGTTCTGATACGCGCGAGCTCTCCGTAGCCGACTCCGCGGACCGATTCTACAAACAGTAGGGGTCCCGATATCTCTCTGATAGTCGTGTATTCTAGTCCTGCAAGCGCCATGGCTATTTCGCTCCGATATTTTTGAACTGCTGGTTGATCTCTTGTTCGATGTTCTGTGTGAAGCTGGCGAACTTGTCGGCGGGTATGAGCCGCATCCTGTCTATCTCTGTCTTGACGGGCAGTTCTAGGACCTTCTGCAAGGGTATGTTCGCGTCGACCGCTTTCTGCATGATCTTGTGATAGTCGAGTATGAGCTTGATCATGAGATGGATCTTCTGCTTATCGCAATAGGTGTCGGCGGGATTGTACGCGTGTTGCATGAGGAAGTCCTCCTTGATCATTCGTGCAATCTCGAGTGTGACGCGCTGGCTCTCTGAGAGAGCGTCGGGTCCGACGAGCATCACGATTTCTCGAAGTTCATCGTCCCGTTGCAGAATATTCATCGCCTCCTTCCGCATCATGGTCCAGTCGGGTCCGATCTCCTTCCGGTACCACTCGTCGAGAGTGTCGGTGTAGAGCGAGTAGCTTGTGAGCCAGTTGATGGCCGGGAAGTGGCGTCTGGAGGCGAGGTCCGTGTCGAGGGACCAGAAGACCTTTGCGATTCTCAGCGTGTTCTGTGTCACGGGCTCTGAAAAGTCTCCACCGGGTGGTGAGACTGCGCCGACGATTGAGATTGATCCGACACGGGTCTCGGACCCGGCAACTTCGACCCTTCCCGATCTTTCGTAGAACTCTGCGAGCTTTGACGCGAGATAGGCGGGATATCCTTCTTCTCCGGGCATCTCTTCGAGTCGTCCGGATATCTCTCGCATGGCCTCGGCCCAACGGCTTGTCGAGTCAGCCATCAAGGCCACATCGTAGCCCATGTCGCGGAAGTATTCCGCGATCGTGATTCCAGTATAGACGCTCGCCTCTCTCGCGGCGATTGGCATGTTGGAAGTGTTGGCGATGAGGACTGTCCGGTTCATTATCGGCTCGTTGCTTCTCGGATCGACCAGCTGGGGAAACGTCTCCAAGACCTCCGCCATCTCGTTCCCTCTCTCGCCGCATCCTACGTAGACGATGACCGACGCGTCAGCCCATTTGGCAAGCTGCTGTTGCGCCATCGTCTTGCCGGTGCCGAAGGCGCCGGGGATGGTTGCCGTGCCCCCTTTGGCTATGGGGAAGAAGAAGTCGATTATTCTCTGCCCGGTCAGGAGCGGTGTGTTGCTTGGAAGTTTTCGTCTGAAGCTTCTAGCGGTCCGCACAGGCCACGTGTTCAGCATGAACAGTGTGACAGGCCCGTTGGGGGATTCTAGTTCGCCGATCGGCTCGGTGACCGTATAGTCGCCTTCTTTGGCGATCGATGATATCTTGCCGGACTGGTTCGGCGGGACCATTATCTTCTGGGTGATGAGGCTGGTCTCTTTGACCTGGCCGATAATGTCTCCTCCAGTCAGGTTCGCGCCGGGCTTGGTGATGGGGACGAAGTGCCATTTCTTGCTCTTGTCGATGGGGGGGAGGGTTAGGCCACGCCTGACGAAGGGTCCGGTCTTTTCGAAGAGTATCGTGAGTGGTCGTTGGATTCCGTCGTAGATCTGGCCGGTTATTCCCGGCGCTAGCTCAACAGACAGCGGTTTGCCGCTTCGCTCCACTTTCTCTCCGGGTCGTAGGCCCGCGGTCTCCTCGTACACCTGTACCGTGGCCCGGTCTTGTTCTATCTTGATGATCTCTCCGATGAGACCTTGGTCGCCGACTCTGACGACTTCGTACATTTCGGCGCCGAGCATGCTGCTGGCCACTATGACGGGACCGGCTACCCGTTCCACCTTTCCAGGCTTGAAGCTCGACATGGCGCCATCAGTAACAGTGAAGTGAAGAGCCGTCGGCCGAGTTCTGATTAAAACCTTCTCCATGCCATGGAGAGTTACATTAGCCTCATTATGCCGCTGTGGGGCTGAGTGCTCCTCTAACGAGTCCCGGTTGTGATTCTTGGAATTGTTTAGGGGAGTAGCGTCTAAGACAGCGCAGTCTAGCTACAAGCGGCTCATCCAACTATTGGTAATAGGCTCTGATGGTGATCATTGTCCACAGACTACGTATGATGCAGCTAGAGAGGTTGGCGGCCAGATCGCGTCTCACAGTGCGGTGACCGTTACTGGGGGATTGGGTGGTGTAATGGAGGCTGCATGTAGGGGGGCGAAGGAGAAGGGTGGAATGGTCGTCGGGATCATTCCTCACGAGGATATGAGCTACGCGAACCCCTACTGCGACATCATCATTCCTACTGGGTTAGGGTTTGCCCGGAACTTCGTCACCGCCTATTCGGCGGATGCGGCGATAGTTGTTGGGGGTGGCGCGGGCACGTTTATCGAAGCGTGTGTCGCCTATCAGAAAGGGAAGCCGATCGTGGCTTTGACGGGCTCGGGTGGGACCGCGGACAAGATCGCGGACACTTTTCTGGACGATCGAAAAACGATCAAGGTGGTCTCGGCCTCGACTCCGCGGGAGGCCGTGGAACAGGCGATTGATCACGCGTCGAACGGGAAGAAGGGCGTGAAATACTTCCAGAGCGTAGCCCGGATGATCTAGCCTGCTCGGAGCCGGCCTGCTGCTTTCAGCACTCGTAGTGCGTTGAGTGTTATCATCTCGTTCGGTCCGTTGCGGCCCCAGTCAACCACTTCGACGTTAGAGACTGCGAGCTTGGCCTGCTTCTTCCGTTGCAGACTCCAGTAGTAGCCTTCGGGCCTCCATCTACCATCCTCTCCACGTTTCGACTCGACGAGCTCGATCGCTTCCCCAGTCCGGGGGTCTCCCAGTTTTCCCGCTCGATGAAGAATGACGAGAGCCTGGAGAATGTCGTAGTGCCAGTACAACGGGTAGTGGAGCTCTGTGAACGAGTGAATCGATCGACTAACCTTCGAGTGAAATGTCTCAGGAGGACGCTCCTCGCCTGTTCGACAAGAACGAAAGATGCGATGCTTCAGGAAGAATTCCGCAGCCTTCTCCACAGACTCGCGAACAGCAATGTCCCCTGTAGCATGATAATATTCAAACAGTCCCCAGAGGGTCGATAGGCTCTCGTTGAACGAGGAGTGGCTCGCCTCCTCCCTACGGTCACAATTCCATCCCCCATCCGGCCACTGCCACTTAATCAGCGACTCTGCGAGCCGTCTAACACGAGGGTCTTGAGCGATTCCCAGATGGCTGCAGACGGCCAGCGCGTTTCCTTCTTGAGAGGCGCATCTTCGATACAAGCCGTTGATTCGTGGGACATTTCCAAGATGTGCCTCGCCGAGTAGCCATTTGAGAACGAGGTCGGTCGCTTTTACTGCCGGTCGAAAACCTTCCGCTATTCCCAGCTCTACTAGTGATACGAGACGCCAGTGGGCTCCCGTCCATTTCTGGTAGGGGTGCACCCCGAAGCCTCCATCCGGCTGCTGATCGTCAAGGAGCGTACGTACTCGGGGACCTTTGGGGATGAGTCGTCTCGTCTTCTCGACTTTGGACGAGTCCGGGTGGTTATCAACAAGCTCTGTCAGTGCGAAATAGCGGACGGAGGGATCGTGAGACCGAAGGAGCCATACAACTCCAGGATCCTGCCCATCTTTCAGCCTCTCTTCAGAACTAGGCGGACCCTTCAACTCACTATCTTGAATGAGTTCGACTGTTTTATTCCTTAGGAAAACAGGGGGTTTCCATCTAGGCCAAGTTCCCTGAATTCTAGGGAACTGATGCGGTATCGCCTCTTGCCATGCTCGGTGAAAAATCAGTGCTCTCTGGAAATGACACACGTTAAATATTGAAAAGTAATGCTCAGCGTCCGTGGTCGCAAAGCTGTGTCATTTCACAACCGTCGTTCGTTCCGGATTAGAATCGAATTCATAGGCTAAATGAAAGCCCGAGAGCGATGATGTTCAGTAGGATTGTAGGCAATTGAGCAATTACTCGAAGAGTAGCGCGATCCTAGTCGTTCTACTAGTTACGATCATAGAAGATTCCGGGCTAATCGCCTGGCTGGCGTTACTCCACACCTCCATGATCTACATGGGCATTTCCATTGCCGCGCTCGTTCTCTTGGTCGTGCTCCTCATCGAGCATTCGATCATGCAACGCGCAGAGAATCCGGATTTTACCGGCAAGGTCTTCCTCGAAATAATCGGGTTTACGACTCTTGAGGTGGTCAACTGGAGCGTCTGGCTGGCTCTGCTTTCGAACACCTCCTCCCTGTTCTCGATGACTTCCCTCCTCGCTTCAGCCTACTTTTTTGTCGGGTTCTACATTGAACACCAGATTACCGAAAATGTGATCACGCGACAGCCGTTTCTCCACTTTAGAAACGCAAGAGGCGTGATCACGGCGGGCGTCATTCTTGAGACTCTTAGCGAAGGTGTTGGGGCACGACTCTGGATATCCTACGGACTAGCAGGGATGGGACCTGTTGCGATAATTTTCCTCGTCATTGGATCCACGATAGAGCATTCTATTCAATACATCGTAGGAAGAGTGCCCGTGCAGAGTCAAATTACGGCGCGCGTCCCAGCATAGCTTAGCCGGGGATCTAGACCGGTTCAGTCCGAATGTGGTCTTCATAGATCTCAAGGTAAGTGCTGGTTGACAATTCGGCGCTAGCCGAACGCTAGTAAGGTCAGTCAGGCTTGCTGCCGTGGCTCTTCATGAATGTGGCGATGTACCACTGATTGCCGAAAGGGTCTTGCACCGCACCTGACCGCTCGCCATAGTCCATGTCCTTGACCTCATGGAGACTCTTGCCACCTGCCTTCAGCGCCAGGGCATAAACCGCGTCCACGTCGTGGACAAAGAGGTGGATGCCGATCTTGAGAGGCTTCCAAGGGTCGCCTGCACGACCTGTCTCGAGCACGGAGTCTCCGATCCGAAATGCCGTGTGCAGAAGCTTCCCGTCCGGATCGAGTGCACGCTGGTCCTGAAGTTCCTCGGCACCAAACGCGGCCTTTGCGAACGCTGCAAGACGCTCCGGCTCATCGACGATAAAGTAGGGTGTCACAGTCCGAAAGCCGGGCGGAATGTGAGAGGCTGGCTTCGTTGTTTGCATCACGATCAATCGCAGATGATGTGTGCGCGTTAAGGGTTTCGGCCGGTCACATTACGGTCCAACATCGGTCGGGAAACCAATGTCTGAGTTAGCATCTTGAGGCATGATTGTGGTGGGGCTGAGTGGCTCCATATCAGGACTGGTTCAATGGCTAATCTCGGCTGTCTCAACTGTTCGCAACGCCTTTTTGAACTGTCGGAACATCAACTTGGGGCAGTCCTTTGGCGTCTCAGATGTTAGACAGTCAGGTAGAGACTTTATCGAAACAATTCAAGTACTTCTCAGAGAAAGTCTATCCTGGTTCCTCCCCGCTTTACCAAGGGCTTTCAGCACGAATCGCGGAAGACCCAGAAATCCTATCCCTAGCCTCAGAGTCGAGGAAGGGAGAGATCGTTCCAAATCTTTTCTTCGGGGCCGTTCATTTCCTCCTTCTTCAAGGAACAGAGCATCCTCTCTCTGCCTTCTTCCCAAGCGTCTCTTGTTCTTCTAGCGGAGGCGGCGGTGATCCATATCCGTATTTCCGTTCCTTCTGTTTGGAAAATAAGAACCGCATTAGGTATCTTGCATCATCAAAGAGGGTGCAGACCAACGAGGTGCAACGTTGTGCCTGCTTACTACCTGCCTTCGAACTAGTAGCTCGAGAATCGCGGGGAGGACCACTCTCCCTTATAGACATCGGTGCTAGCGCTGGCCTAAATCTCCTGTGGGATCGATATGGGTATGATTATGGTACCGGTCGAAAGTATGGCAATGTCAACTCTCCTGTCCAGATCTCGTGCACTGTCCGAGGGGACCCAAAACCTCCGATTCCCGAAATCTTTCCCTCAGTCGAATCGCGGCTAGGAATCGATCTCAATCCAATAGAGGTTCGTGATACGGAAGAGATGCTGTGGTTAAAGAGTCTCGTGTGGCCTGAACACACCAAGAGAGCCGAACTGCTACAACGGGCGATTCAATTGGCCAGGCAAGATCCTCCTCGAGTAATCCCAGGAGACGTTCTCGACGTCTTGCCGGGCGTGTTGTCAGAGTTGCCTAGGCATTCAACAATCTGCGTCTATCACAGCCATACCGTTTACCAGTTTCCTCAGGAACTACGAGACCGGCTTCTGTCGCAGATCACAGAGCTTTCAAGAAAGAGAGATCTCTTCGAAGTTTCATTCGAATGGTGGCGTGGGAAAGACCAGCCCTCGCTTGAATTGAGTCGAGTGCGTGACGGCAAAAGACGAGAAGAGCTCCTAGCGTATTGCAGTCCCCATGGAGAATGGTTGCAATGGGTCCAGAGGACTTAGACATGAGCTGATGGAGATAGGGAGGATTTGAACCAGAGCCGGGCTGGGGCAGTGGTGGGGCTGGCCGGATTTGAACCGGCGATTTCGTGGGCTCCCGGCATGGATGAGCTCCCAAGCCACGCGGCCAGTCCAGGCTTCTTAACATAAGCCTTCTAGACCTGGCTAGCCGACAGCCCCTGAAGCCGCTGTCGAACCGGTGTCGCTTTAGCTCTTACTATTCAGCAGAGTCCATGGAAGAAGAAGGCAAAGACAAGCCCGTACTGGTTTGGTTATTGCGGTGTCGGTGCAGTTGGATTTTATACCAGCAGATGGGTATGGTAGGAGGCACTGGGACAACAGAAAAGCAAGGAACAAGCCCTTGGAAACAACTGACCAAAAGGTCCTGAGGACATGCCTCGTCTGCAACCGCAAGTTTCTCGGATGGTTCAGCGAGAAATACTGCAGCGCCGACTGCAGAATGGAGGGCAACCGTCTCAAAGCTCGGTTGCGCAAGCGGAAGAGTAGGAAGTCGGGCGAACTTCGTGAGGGAGTCATATCCCAGCAGCTGGTGGAGCTCGGCTTGTCCGAGACTCAGTATCCGATGTACAATCACGAGATTGTTCCGACGATGTATGCGAACTTCACACTGTACCACGCCCGAGATGGCAAGCGTCACGTGAGATCCTACTACGATCTGCTACGGGAGATTGCGAAACTTAACGGTACAAACCTCAGCACAATACTTGCAAACATGCGTCCACGGGACGAGTCAAACTAGCCGTCTACCGGTCCAATTTCCGTAAATCCTCAATCTTCCCGAGGTAAGTTCCGTCGAAGAGGTACGCTTCACCATTTTCAAAATCCACAGCGCCAGATCTAAGCACGGGTCCCATGTACTCCTTGTAGAGGTCTGTCCATCCTTCCGTAAAGGCTCGATTGATCGGCTGTCCTCCAAGATAGTCGTTGAAGCTGGGCATTATGACGCAGTCAGCATCAACAACCTTGACTCCGTACTTTTTCCCGTACTCATCCAACGGGTCGCCCTCGTACTTTACAGATTCGTGCTTCAAGACTCCCTCAGCAAGTTTATGGCCATTGCTCTTGGCTCGAACCCAGGCCTGACGGGTGATCCGGAAACCCAGCGGGTCTTTGAAGACGACGACAGGATGGAGATGGCCCATCACCAAGAACTTGCAGCCGAGCAGTGGTGGCGATGGCCAGGCGTGGCCGTGGAAGAGGCCGACGCTGTTCCAGAGAGAGATTCCCTCTGATGTGCTAATCTTAACACTGGAGGGTGTGAGCGGTTCTAGGTTTCCGTCATGGTTTCCAGGGACCACCTGGACATTTGGGATGATCTCGACTAGACCCTCGAAAAATTCGGGCACATACTTCCATTCTTCCAGCTCGACCTTTGCCACGGCATGTTTCACGTCGCCTAGGAGGATGAGCTGTCGGGGATGAACATCGTTGACGATCTTGCGGAGCTTCTCTAGGAGACGAGGTACCTGGGAGGGCACGTGTATCCCCTGGTGCGACAGCGAGACCTCCCAGCCGAGGTGGAGATCAGCAACAACCAGGACCCTCTCAGCATCTCTCTCCAGTAGCAGCGCCGGCTGATCCGCTACTGGTTTCACAATTGTTGTTTCGGACACGGCGTGGCAGATCTCACACGCCTAGCCACAGCGTTTCCCCTTAAAATCAACTCTCCGATGCGCATCTGGAAGACCAATCCGGACTGAAAGAGAACGGGGGGTTTCTGCTCGGCTCTTGCAATTGCTCTCGGACGGCGTCTGGTCGAGGAACCGGAGTTATGCCGGCTGATGTCAGCCGTCTAGCTCGTGGGCCTTCTGTGGCGTAGAGAGTAGAAGCCGACTGATACGGCAGCTCCCACTGCGGCTATGACCACTCCGATCTGTATCCACAAACCAGTCGTGGCGGTAAAGCCCGATCCTGCAGGAACGTTGTATGTGAAGTAGTTCCCGTTGTTGTCGTTGGTCGCCTTGTTGTTGTTATTGTCGTACGCTACTATGTAGTATGTTACGTTGCCGCCGTTGTATAGCGGAGGAATGTAAGCGATGGCCCGCTGGCTTGTGGAGTTGTAAGATGCAACTACCGTCGTGTTGACTGCGTTCCAGTTGTCTGTAGTATAATGTATAGTCACGTTCTTGACGCCACTACCTGCGGTGACGGTTACGTTTACCGTGACCTGGTCATTTGGTCCGGGCGATGCTGGGGAGATGCTTGGTGTGCTAATGCGCAGTCCGGGGGGGGCGGCAACGGTTGCAATCGCGGGCAGAAATAGCAAGAGTGAAAGAGCAAACGCTATTCTCTTCGAGTATGGTGACAAGGGTTTTCCACTCATACATGGAGGTCCTGAAACATACCCTTCTTGTAACTCCCATCGGGCAATGCAGGCTCTTCTTTGCACCTACAAAGTCCATTCTAGGATGGAGAAAAGTGTGCACAAAATTTGGTCAGAATAGTCAGACCTAGTCGGCCAATTAGGTACTATACGACTACCTTTGGGGGTCTCACTTTGGCTTGGGGTTCTGCACTTGGACCTGAATGGGTCCCGAGACTGCGGATTTTAGGAGGTTTCTACGGGTTCTCTCGAAGTTCAGCCATTCCTCGAACTGCTTGTCGCTCATCGTGAGCAGATTGAGATAGTCGGCGACATGTTTCTTTCCGATGAAGTCGAGCCCTTCGAGACTCTGTATTCTCTCCTCCATCTCGGGAGTCAGAGCTAGCTCGTTCATCTGCTTTGAGATCTTCAACAGTCGTTCGATAATCTCGTCGTCGGCTCTGGCGTCGATGCCCAGCTGTTTGAGGGCTTGGAGCGCCTCGCGCGTTCTCTGCTCTCCATACTTTTCGCTTCCGCCTTCGCCGTGAATGAATTCGAAGACTTCAGCCGTTGCCCGGTAGTAGGTCTCTATGAAATGGTCGACGCGTTCCTCCTTGGCCACTTCTACTAGTCCCGCGTCGAGGAGCTTGCGGATATGGTGGTAGATCCCCTGAGGGGTCTTCTGGAGTTCTGCCGCGATCTGGCTGACCGTCATTTCTTTTGCTCTGAGGAGGTAGATGACCCGTCGTCGAGTGTCATCGGCCATCAGCTCGAACGCGTTGGGGTCTCGGACGAACTTGAACGTCCTCAAGTTCTCAGGTTCTATACAAATTCATAGCTTAACTGACTAATAGCACTTTCTGAATCAGACACATCGATGTTTTACTCAACCAAACTAAGAGTTTAATACTGGCAGAGACAGATCATGATTTGTGTAATGAAATATGAGCTTGAATGATGGAACTCTGGATTTGGGAGCCCTCAAAGGCACCCGCAGCCGGCAGTCCTCCCTCAAAGGGCTGCTTCAACCCGCACACACGCCAAAACAAGACTCAGAGTGCATCCAGTGCATGAATGCCCCAGCGTTCGAGACCCGGAGAAGAGCACTGAAGAGCGCGGCTCTCTCAATCGAACGTGTAAAGGGCAACGCACAGGCCACCAATCTGCGCATCCAGTTGAGGTAGGCAAAACCTAACTCGAGGAACCAGTTAAGGGCCCTCGTGAGGAACCAATGCGATACCATGTTAGGGCTCAACCCAGAATGGGAGAGCTCGGGTCGTTCTGGGCAGCTCTCAACGACAACACTATAGAAAGACAAGAGCCTGACGGGAAGGAAATCGTCGCCTCTATGAAGAGGGCAGTCATGACTGACAACGGAGTCGAATGGGACGAGACATGTTATTGCACCCCGCCCTTACGCCATGAGAGGTCAAGCGTCTATGACCAATTCTTCGATCATATGAAGATCGAACCAGTAACATCACCACTGCATCTTCACGGTGGACGCTTCTGGGACTATTTGCGCGATCATACGAGCGGCAGTAGAAGCGATGGCCGAGAAGTGTCTACGGCGTATCGGGCGAGGTACGTCCCTATCCGTATCCTATGAAGGAGAGGCTTTCGGTCAGTCAAGCAAGGTCAGAAACCCTATCATAATCCCGATGCTGCGTTCTGACCAGAGGCTAGTGTCGGCTAAGTCTGACGAAGACATTGTGCTGAAGCACGTATCGGAGGAACTACGCCGCACTCATGCTTTGACGGATGAACAAAAGCAGACTCTTGCCAAGGTGTTCGAGAAGAGACTTCCTCAAGCTCTCGCTCTAGTCGACGCGAGAAACGTCACTAGCTACAGGTTCAAGCCAAGCGGGCGGACGATATGGATCGTCAAAGGTCGAAAGGGCGAGTACCAAGTTGTGCCTGAGAGCATGTTCTGCACCTGCGACGACTACTACTTCCGCGTCATGGACAACAAGAAACAGTTGTGCTACCACCTGGTTGCGCAGCAGATTGCAGAGGCGCTGGGAAGGTTCGACGCCAATGTTCTGTCCGATTCACATTATTCCGAAGTAACATCCAAGTGGAGTGCACGCACGTCTTCGGGACGTAGCTGAAAGTTTTTGTAGCCGTTTCCCGCCGCGTCCCTTCTCGTATGGTAGAGCTGACGTGTCATACCTTCCCCCAGACACTGAATACTCGCTACTCCAGCTCATACTCTACATTTTCAGCTTCGTAACACTCGTCCTGATCTTCTTCTACATCGCCAGCGAGAGACCTGGCGAGAAGAGGAAGAAAGAAGAGGAAGAAGACTAGCCCCCCTTCTAGGGTTTAAGTGTCCCCAGCCGACGAATAGAGCTGTAGATGCCAGACTCGGCCTTTTCAGTCCTAAAACCGCCCGTACTGGAGAGGCTTGAGAAAGAAGGCTTCCTAGAAGCCAGCCCGATACAACAGCTCTCCATTCCAGCCATTTTACGCGGCGAGAACGTACTCCTCATCGCGCCGACCGGAACTGGCAAGACGCTGGCAGCAATTCTCCCAGTCCTCGACGAGTTTCTCGAGAAACGGTCTTCAGAAAAGGCGCACGGTATCTCTATCCTCTACATCACCCCTCTACGCGCCCTGAACCGGGACCTATTGCGTAGGCTCGAAGAGATGGGGCGTGATCTAGACGTAAAGATCCAGGTCCGCCACGGGGACACGTCGATGAGCGCTCGGTCCCGGCAGGCAAAGAGTCCCCCGGACATGCTCATCACAACTCCCGAGACGCTCCAGTCAATCCTTGTCGGGAGAAGAATGAAGGAGCATCTCCGGAGGGTCAGATGGATCGTCGTCGATGAAGTACACGAGTTGGCAACGGACGAACGTGGCGTCCAGCTCTCCATCGCCTTGGAGCGACTCTTAGAATTGACCGGGGTAGAGTTCCAGAGAATCGGTCTCTCGGCAACGATAGGCGAGCCTGAGAGGATCGCCCAGTTCCTGGCGGGGACGAATCGAAAGATCAGCATCCTCCGTTCTGACGAGGAGAGGGGCCTAGAGATTAGCGTAGGGTCTGTCTCTCCGACGCATAAGGACCAGGAAGAAGCATCCGGGCTCGGCCTGCCCGCATCAACTGTTGCCCGAGCGAGAAAGATACAACAGCTCATAGAGGCCCACAAGTCGACGCTCGTCTTCACCAACACTAGAGAGCATGCAGAGGCTCTCGCGTCCCAGCTCCGCGCCCTAGGCACAACCAGCGTGAGGGTCCATCATGGATCCCTATCGCGGGAGCTCAGAGAGGAAGCTGAAAAGGAGTTTCAGGAAGACAGGCTCAGAGGACTCATCTGCACAAGTAGCCTAGAGCTCGGGATCGACATCGGCAGCGTAGATTTCATCATCCAGTATACCTCCCCCCGAGAAACAACGAGACTGGTCCAGAGAATCGGGCGGAGTGGCCACACCCTCGGCGGAACCAGCCGCGGAATTATACTAACGACGAGCCCGGATGATATTCTAGAGTCTGCCGTGCTCATCTCCCGGGCGAAACAGGGAAGGCTTGAGCGTCCTATAATTCATGAGAAGGCCCTGGATGTTCTCGCTCACCAGATCATCGGAATACTTCTACAAGAGCGTCGGATGACGGCCGAGCAGATTCTACACCTTGTTCAGCGATCTTATTCTTTCCGCGAGCTACAGACAGACGAGCTAGACGATGTAATTCACCAGCTCGACGAACTCCGTCTCATCCGTAGGTTCGGCGACACTTTCTCACCGCGGAACCCGAAGGCGATCAAGTATTATTTCGAGAACCTGTCTGTAATACCAGACGTCCAGAAGTATACGGTCTTCGATTTCTTCCGTAAGCGACGCATCGGGACCTTGGACCAAGACTTCGTTGCGCGGAGGTGTGTCAGTGGTGCCGAGTTCATACTTCACGGACAGACTTGGCGAGTAATCTCAGTCGACGAGGAGAAGCTGCACGTAGAGGTCGAGGCTGCTCCTCCAAGCCTCACCGCGATTCCCGGATGGGAGGGAGACATGATCCCTGTACAGATGGACGTTGCCTCTGAGGTGGGTAGAATGCGAAGAACGCTCGCATTGAGCGGTGAGCTGGATGGTGTGCTTGAAGATCCTGAGAGGGAGAAGGCAAGCGCGACCCTCGCTCTGCAGGCGAAGCAGGCGAAGATTCCGTCCGACAAGCTAGTCTTGGTCGAGGGTTTCGAGAACAGCGTCATCGTCCACACTTGCGCAGGTAACTTGGTTAACGAGGCACTGGCGAACGCGATGGCCGCGCTCTTCGGATCTAGGCTGGGGTCCAATATAGCCACCCAGGTGGACCAGTACCGGTTTGCACTGATTTTTCCTCGCCCGGTCAGTGCCTACATGGTTGCTGAGGAGTTTGGGAAGCTGACGCCGAACGATCTGGAGACGATGATCAACGACACGGTTGAACATTCGGACCTGTTCGCCTGGAAACACTGGCATGTGCTGCGGAGGATCGGAGCCGTCAGCCGGGACGCAGAGTACAAGGCTCGCCAGGCAAGGTTGCTCGTTGAGATTTTCAAGAATTCGATAGCCAACCGCGAGACCCGGCGAGAACTGTTTGCGGAGAAGCTGGACATTGAAGGCGCCAAGAAACTTCTCTCAATGATCGGATCAGGTGATGTCCTGTTGGAGGCCGTTCAGGACGCCGGACAATGTACGCCGTTGGCTCTTCCGCTATTGGACCGCATCGTCCCGCATGGGCTTCTCCGTCCCGCTGTTGAAGAGACCTCGATTATCGAAGTGATCAAGAGCCGGCTTTTGTCAACAAAGTTGCGGCTGCTGTGTATCAACTGTGGAAAGTGGGATGGGATCAGAACGGTCGACAATCTGCAGGAGCAGATACGATGTCCAAAGTGTCGATCGACCCTGATCTCGGCGACGTATTTGAGCAATGACGCGTTGCCCAGGATAATTCAGAAGAAGATCAATGGGGGGAAGCTGCAAGCGGAGGAGGAGAAGGAGTGGATGACGGCTTGGCGGTCTGCGGGTCTGTTGCAGACCTATGGGAAGAAGGCGGGTCTGGTCATGGCGGCTAGAGGCGTGGGTCCGGCGACTGCGACGCGGTTGTTGAGAAATCGGACTGGGGGAGAAGATGACTTATACCTGAGCATCCTCCGGGCGGAGAGAGAGTTCGAGCGTACCCGTATGTTCTGGGACTAGCCCATGCCCGCGTCTTTCGATGACCTGTTGAACCAGATACTGTCCAGTAATCCGAACCTCGGCCGAGATCAGCTCATCACTATGGTAGAGCAGAAGAAGCAAGAGTCCCACGGACTATTGTCAGATGAAGGAGCAATCCGCCTCGTAGCACAGCAGCTCTCAATCTCTCCCCTCCCGACCGTTGGGTTTGCAGACCAGCGGATCTCCAGCGTTCACACGGGGCTGAACAACTCGACAATCACTGGACAAATAATAATGGTCGGCGACGCTCGAGAGTTTCAACGCTCCGACGGGACCCAAGGGAAGGTATTGAGAATGAAGGTCGGAGACACGTCTGGCCAGATAACCTGCGTCTTCTGGGACGATATGGCCGACACTGTCGCCAGAGAAACCTTGACACCAGGCTCCTCGGTCAGACTCCTTCACGGTTACACGAAGCAGGGGATGGGCGGAGAGGTCGAGTTCCACCTCGGATCCCGGGCCAGCTTTCAGATCCTGAAGAGGTCCTCCGCAGAGACGTTCACAGAGGCTGCCGTGACTCCTGTAGTCAACTTTCGGGCCTCTGATCAGCTCCGCGTCCGTCTTCTGAAGCTTCAGAAGAGCCAGTCCGAAAAGGGTCCCACGTGGGCTCTGTGTTCCAGCGAGTCCGGCCTATTGATCGCCAAATTCTGGGACAACCGGGCTCAGGATGTTCTTGCGGTTGGCGAGGGTTCGCTGGTCTTGATTCAGGACCACTGGGTTACTGAGAGGAACGGTATGGTCTATGTCAACGTCGGCTCGAAATCTTCTGTGAGCAAGCAGAGCGCCGATTTCGTCGCCGAAACACCTGTTTCGTCGATAGGATCTGTTCGACCGGGGCCAATTCTGTGGACTATTTCGGGCAAGGTTATCGAGAGGGGTGAGGTGAGGGAGATCGAGACCCGTGAGGGCCGGAGAACAAGAGTCTCAAATATCAACCTGGAAGATGATACTGCGAGGATACGGGTCAGCCTCTGGGATGCGCATGCCGAAAGAGCTGAAAGCCTAAGAATAGGCGACCAGGTAAGAGTGGTAGGCATCAAGGTCCGGGAGAACATGAACGGGGAGAAGGAAGCCTCTACCGTATTTCTCACACAGCTCGAGAAACAATAGACCGCTGAACATTATGATGGCTCTCAGAGTCGGGAAGGACGTCTTCGATTATATCAACGAGGTCAAGGTCGAGAAAGCCAGACACGCTATGAAGAAGCGGCTGCAGGACTATGCGCCGAATCCAAACTCTATCGACAAGCTGGAAAACATTGACCAGAAATACCATCTAATCGTATTCTCTGCTGAATGGTGCGGAGACTGCGTCGCGTACGTGCCAGGCCTAGCCAAGTCTCTGGCCATGGCAAAGAACGATATGGTGCAGGCCCGGGTCGTAGACTACGACAATCATCGAGACATGGCTGACGAGATGAACGTACGAAAGATTCCGACGATCATCGTCTACGACAAGAACTGGAAGGAGATCGGCAGATTTGTGGAGAGCCCCCGAAAGTACGGGACCGTGGAAGAGGAACTCTGCGCAATACTAGACTCGACCACCGGAGCCGCAAAAGTATAACCGAACGGTTGAGGCTGCCCAAAAGCGACTACATTTGTTGTAATTCAGGCCGTGAGTTTCGGTCCTGCAATCGGATATCTCTCTCCGTTCTTCTTGAGCTTGAGTTCGACGGCTTCAGAAATATCAATGCCTAGTACGTCCGAAAAGCCTAGGCAGTAGATCAGCACATCCGCAAGCTCATCGGAAATCGTCTCTTTTTTGATCCTGTCCCTCAACGATTCTCGCATCTGCTCATCAGTCTTCCATTGAAAATGCTCCAATAGTTCTGCAGCTTCAACGCTGATTGAAATGGCAAGACTCCGGGGAGTATCGTATCTCAGCCAGTCCCGCGCATCTCTAAATTCGGTGACCTGCTTCTTCAACTTCAGAATCGTGGTATCGTCGTCCATGAGTCGGCCCCGTGATCCGAGATTCATTACATTTGCCGCTTGTAGAGACCATAGCTAGAGTAAGACCTGAAGCACACGGTTGCACAAACCTGTGGGGACACCTGAGTCAAAATCGCGACTCTGGATCCCCTATGGAGCCAGTACCAGGGTCTTTTTCCGCACGTTATGAAGAAGACCGCAATCGCCTTTCTAGGTCTCGTCCGAGTCTTCCCTGGGACCATGCTTATCAGCCGACCTCCATGCTGAGTTAGAGAGGGGATGGTACGACGAGCGATAAACGAGAGATGGAAAGGGCGCGGGCCGAACTTGAACGGGCCGATGCGATGTGGGCCGCAGCTGCCGCGGCCGGGCGTGACATTGAACAAATTGTCTCCTTCTGGGCTGACGATGCGATCCTTATTCCGCCAGGGCACGTGGCAATTATTGGCAAGAACGCAGTTCGAGAATACGTGACGACATCCCTGAAGATCCCGGGTTTCCGCATCCAATGGAAGACGAATCGATTCACAATAGCCAAAGCCTGCGACCTCGCCTACGGTATCGGGACGAACGAGGTCTCGTTCGATGGTGGCAACGGCAGTCGCGTCACGTCACGAGGCAATGCCATGACGATTTGGCGAATGGATAAAGGAACCTGGAAGTGCGTTGTCGATATCTGGAATGACGCACCCCACCCATCTCCCTGAGCAGTACACGCGTGCGGCCGCCATGTGGCGGTTCGCCTCGCGTCCGCGTGCATCTGGACCAACGCTGTCTTCAAGTGCGGATCGAGATCGGGACAGATGCGGATCAAATGTCAACGAATAGCCTTAAGGTCGAGTAGGCTTAGCTAGATCGAATCTGCGATGTCCAAGATTGGGCCTTATGGCTCTTGGAAGTCTCCGATAACCTCTGAACTGTACGCCTCAGCATATGTAGGGCTTAGCGAGGTACAGCTCGACGACGATAGCATCTTCTGGAACGAGCTACGCCCTATGGAACAGGGGAGATACGTCGTTGTCAAATTGGCGGCCAGCAGCAAGCCGGAGGACATTACTCCGTCCGGTTTCAACGTTCGGACGCGTGTCCACGAGTATGGTGGAGGATCATATCTCGTCGACAAGGGAACTGTCTACTTCTCCAACTATCCGGACCAGCGTCTCTACAGGCAGAACCCCGGATCGAGCCCAGAGGCCCTGACGCCTCCTGTTGACATGAGGTACGCAGATGGAGTAGTCGATCATCAGAGGAATAAGATCATCATCGTTCGTGAGGACCATACTGTGAAAGGAGAAGCGGTCAATACGATCGTGGCAGTCGATCTCGCCTCCGGCGGTCCCGGAGAAGTCTTCGTTTCAGGTAACAATTTCTATTCCAACCCTCGAATCAGCCCGGACGGTCGCAAGCTCGCCTATCTCACATGGAACCATCCAAACATGCCCTGGGACGGCACAGAACTCTGGGTCGGTACCTTCGATGCCGACGGAAAACTGGCCAACTCTCAGAGAGTCGCTGGTGGACTTCGAGAGTCAGTCTATCAGCCTGAATGGTCGCCTGATAACCGGCTCTACTTCGTCTCCGACCGCACTGGCTGGTGGAATCTCTACCGATCGAATAATGGGCACGCAGAACCAGTCTGTACCTTGGAGGCCGAATTTGGGGGTCCCCAGTGGGTCTTCAGACAGTCCCACTACGGTTTCGCATCGCCCCGGCAGATCATCTGCATCTACACAATGAAGGGAGGCACGCATCTTGCAAGACTGGACACGGTGACTGGAAGGTTAGAAGAGATCCTAACACCCTACTCTGGGGGAGCCCGACAGATCCGAGACATTGCTGTTGGGCCTGATCATGCCGTCTTCGTGGGAGGCTCGCCGACTGAGGCGGAGTCAATTGTCCAGATAGACCTGAGGACCCCAAAGTTGACGGTTCTCCGTCGTTCGAGAAATGTCACAGTCGACAATCGCTACCTTTCAATCCCAAGACATGTGGAGTTTCAGACAACGAACGGGCTCACAGCCCACTCGTTCTACTATCCGGCGAAGAACCCTGACTATTCTGCTCCCGCCAGTGAGAAGCCTCCGCTCATCGCTATCTGCCATGGAGGCCCTACGGGTCAAACATCGACGGCTCTCCGATATTCCATTCAGTACTGGACGAGCCGGGGGATAGCAGTGCTCGACGTCGACTATCGAGGCAGCACAGGCTACGGGCGACCCTACCGGGAACGTCTGAACGGACAGTGGGGCGTGGTTGATGTTGATGACTGTGTCAACGGTGCACGTCATCTTGTCCAGAATGGAGAGGTGGATCGGAATCGTGTCGCAATAGAAGGCGGAAGCGCGGGAGGGTATACCACCATGTGCGCTTTGACATTCCGGGACTTCTTCAAGGCCGGTGCCAGCTATTTCGGGATCAGCGATCTGGAGACGTTCGTGAAGGATACTCACAAGTTCGAGTCTCGATATCTCGACCGGCTGGTCGGACCCTATCCGGAGAAGAAGGACCTCTACCGGGAACGTTCAGCCATCAACTATGTCGAGCGCGTGTCCTGTCCAATGATACTGTTCCAGGGACTCGAGGATAAGATCGTGCCGCCTGATCAGTCAGAAAAGTTCTACAAAGTCCTACGGGACAAAGGACTTCCTACCGCATACATAGCGTACGAGGGGGAGCAGCATGGCTTCAGAAAATCAGAGAACATCAAGCGTTCAATCGAGGCGGAACTCTACTTCTACGGGAAAGTGTTCGGCTTCGAGCCCGCAGACCAGATAGAACCAGTGCCCATAGATAATCTCGAAGCAACGGTTCGGACCCCGATGATGCAAGAAGCCCGCTAAAAATTCATAACAAACGAAATTACATTCAGAACTTGACTCGAGGCTTCAGATCCTTTCCCGCCTTTCCCCACTCTAGGTGAAGCCACCGAGTTGTTCTGGCAACATCGAAAGACTTGGGCAATTGACGCTCGTAGTCTCTGAGAAGAACTTTCGACGTGTTTTCGTATTTCCTTGCAAACTTTTCCTTCGCGACGTTAGTTAGCTGCCGTAAGAGCCGCTCTATCCTCGCTCTGTAGTCTTTGTCTCCCTCTTGAGACCTTTTGACAAGTACTGAAGGAATACCTAGGAATCGAACCTCCACCCCAGGCTTGCCATGACCATGTTTTCTGCTGTACTGAGCCTCCAAAGTGATTTCCATATTATCCTTCAAGGCGTTTCTAGTTCTTCCGAGTGTGGAGAACAGCATCTTGTTGCCTTCTCCATGTGACACGAGATACTCGGAAGCCATAGTAAGAGCATCGTCTAGATCGTCGCCACCCGGGCTAGCCTTACCAACATAGACCTGCTCATAGTCTATCTCTACCAACAGAACACTTGTGTGGTTGATCTCGGACAGAAATTTGGTATACCTCTTGAGAAATTCCCTTACACTGTACATCTCAGTTTGTTTCGTGAACAACCCAAAATTGTCGGCGAACCAGCCCGCAACTTCGTGGCGGGGTCCATCTGTTCGTCCTCTCTTCAGGTAGATGTCTATTCTTCCGGTGATAGAAGAGAGTAGCCTCCAGTGCCTCGCCTTACGCCCTCTTCGTCGAGCAGCCCCTTTTCTAGAAGGATAAGGCCATGAGTAGGGTATCGGCGCCCAGTAGGGGCCTATCGGTCCACTTCCCCGGACCACCACCTCGTTTGTTGGCCCCAATTCCAGTAGCAGAGTTGCTATGCGCGCCACTTAAGCCATAGCAACCTGTCTTCAGGTCGGAAAATCGACATAACTGGCGACTGCCCATCATTTCATCTCTTTCTGAATTATTCCAATATAAGCGGGGCTTTTCCTTGAGGCTATGAATCGTTTTATCATCCAGCCTGTTCCTCGCAGTATCCTCTTCATCTCTGACTTCGACACCAATAGGTAATCAAACCATGGCGTGGCATAGTTTCGGTATCGAATCCTTATCCGTACTTGTCCTGGCATCCGGCCCCGCCTTCGATTTCGCAGATGATACCGTCTGTGCACCGGATCCGAGGGGCGCTTGTAAATGTCAACGCTCTCAGCGATGATGCGAGCGTCTGGACTCGTTATGTTGTAGAATCGTTTCAGCAGTTGTTGTGTTCGCTTCGGCCGTCCGAAGAGTCCGAAGTTGTTTCCTATCATCAGAATAGTATCAAATCTACCTAGCCTGGAATCCACCTCGGTGATAGATTTGACTCTCGCGTTGCGTAGTCCTCTCAGCTTGCAGACTTTGACTGCTAAGGGTGAATTATCAATGCCTAGGACATCATGGCCTTTCTTCTGAAGATAGAGGGACCATCTTCCACCGCCACAGCCGATGTCGAGAACTCTCCCTTTCACATATCGTGCCGCTTGTCTCTCTCGGAGAGACCAGTCCTTGTACTCAGAAAGGTAGTACTTCGGGTACGTCTCGCTTGGGTCAATGAGTCCGTCATCTCTTTCTACGATCTCAACTACTTGGCGGCCCTTGTAGAAGTCGTACAGTTGGTGACCGTACGCGTCCTGGTTATCCTTTAGCACGTCACACCGCTTCTGATAACCGACAGGAACAGGTTTGGGGCCTAGTTCGCTATTTGTCTATGGAATAGGGCATCTGGCGACGGGTTATGAAGAGAAGGGCAGGCCGGACCGGCGGCTATTACTTCTACGGTCTTCGACTCGTGGGTGACCAGTAGGCTATGTTTCAGCCCTAGCTGGGGACATCCAAGGGTATCAGAATCGGATGGTTGTACAAGCGAACACGAATGGCTACGTTTCTCGATTCTCGCATTCAAGTGTGTACGTCACGGATATCATCACAATGGGATACGTGGTATACAAGTCAGCTTATGGATCTAGATAGAAAGCCGACCGAAGCTCTGTCTACTAATCCGTTTTCATTATCGAAAGGATTCCAGAGCTGGAGCATGCGGTACATTGTAGGGGCCTCTTCGATGGGAACCATCATCGAATGGTACGACTTCTACATCTTCGGTTCCCTAGCACTGATTCTAGCAGAAAAGTTCTTTCCCTCCGCGGATCTTGGCAAGTCGCTCATCCAATACCTTGGGGTCTTTGCTGCCGGGTTCGGTGCTAGACCCTTCGGAGCGCTCGTCTTCGGCCGGATTGGCGACTTAATCGGGAGAAAGTATGCCTTCCTTTTGACGATAACGATAATGGGTCTGTCGACTACCGTAATAGGTCTGCTCCCTACTTACCAGTCAATCGGTGTATTTGCTATCGTCATTCTACTCTTCATCAGAATCTTGCAGGGTCTCGCCCTTGGAGGGGAGTATGGTGGAGCGGCAATCTACGTGGCTGAACATGCGCCGGATGACAGGCGAGGCTATTGGACCAGCTACATTCAGACAACAGCTACAGTAGGCCTCTTCCTCTCCCTCATGGTGATACTAGGAACCCGACTAGCAATAGGCGTAGCACCCTTCAATGATTGGGGATGGAGGATACCATTCCTGCTCTCGTCCGTACTGGTCGCCGTCTCGCTATACATACGTTGGAGATTGAGGGAGACTCCGCTCTTTAGCAGGCTCAAGGAGATGGGAAAGTCATCAACCGCTCCTCTGAGGGATAGCCTTCTGAATCTGAAGAATTTCAAGCTGATTCTTCTAGCGTTGCTGGGAGCGACTGCTGGTCAGGCGGTAGTATGGTATACCGGCCAGTTCTGGGCCCTCTACTTCTTACAGACAATACAGAAGCTGGACTTCGTGACCTCGTACAGTGTAGTCGCTATCGCTCTGGCGGTTGGGACACCAATGTTCCTGGTCTTCGGTAAGCTGTCTGACAGGATCGGCCGCAAGAAGATTATCATGGCCGGCTGCCTCCTGGCCGCGGCCACGTACTATCCGATCTACCTTGGAATGAGTTATTTCTCGAACCCGGTAAATTTTGCCGCCCTAATACTTCTGGTACTGGTTCAGGTAGTCTATGTGACCATGGTCTACGGGCCTATCGCAGCGTTTCTCGTCGAACTGTTTCCCGCGCGCATCCGATACACGTCACTCTCTCTTCCATACCATCTCGGCAATGGATGGTTCGGAGGATTTACCCCCGTTACCATCCTCGCCATCAACCTCGCGACGGGCAACATCTACGCTGGGCTAATCTATCCCATAGCCGTAGCCCTGCTCACAGTTGGAGTCGGAATGCGCTACCTCAAAGAGACCAGAGGCATAAGCATCTGGAAAGAAGTCGAGGTCAAGGTCCCTGTCGCATCCCAGTCGGACAGCACAGCATAAGCTCCTCAGAAAACTCCTTTGCCCCCGATAGCAAGGTTCACCCCAATCCTCCCTATTTGCATCACCCTACAGAGAGTAGCTACTCTCGGGGTTCTAGACCCATTTCTCCAGAGTCTCTCGCCCTGTCTCCTGCTCGGCTCTCACTACTGGCCCATTATGCGCGGCTAAGTCGGCTAACAGACGCTTGAGAATCTTGAAGTCTGAGGCCAGGACCTCTTTCAGGCTCGATGAGGCTTACGTCTCACTCGGGTCTATGAGGCCGTCGTCCCTCTCCACCACCTCGACTACGTGATGCCCTTTGTAGAAGTCGTACAGCTGATGGCCATACGCGTCCTGACTATCCTTCAGCGCATCAAAGGTCTCCTGACTACCGACAAGAAGAAGTCACAGCGTTTCATGGCTATTTATCGACGGACGCGCCACGCTTGGCAGCTCCCTATCGAGACAGGTCCTGGCTGGACCCTCGACTTGCACTACTACAGTCTTCGATTCACGGCAAAGGGCTCGTTGCCACCCAAACGTTCAGAATTGACGAGGTCGTCATAGTGTTCGGTGGGACCCTCTTCTCCAAAGAAGATATTGCCGCAGGAAAGGCGAACAATCATACTCTGATGCAAGTAGACGAGGACCTGTGGCTCGGAGATCCAGCCAATCAGCCTCTCGGCAAGGACTACTTCCTCAACCACTCATGCGACCCTAACCTGTGGATTGCGGACGACGTGACATTGACGGCTCGGAGGAGGATCGATCCTGGAGAAGAGGTGACGATGGACTACGCGACACACTTTGCTGATCCGGGTTGGACGATGAGGAACTCTTGCAACTGCGGTTCGTCGCTCTGTAGGAGGATCGTTACTGGTAGAGACTGGATGCTGAAGGATCTGCAAGCAAAATACCACGGTCATTTCTCTCGGCTCCTCAACAAACGCATTGCTCAAGTTCAAAGTGCAAGCTAACGTTCAGACCTTGTACCGCGTCAGTGGAGGGAAACTCCAACTATCGTCTGAATCATCTACCTTCTTCTTCGTTTCAATGATCTTTTCGCAACTGGAATCCCGGCGCGCATATCTTCCCACTCCTTACGACCCAACAAATCATCCAAGCTCTCGCGCAGAGGTCTTCTGCTCTCAATTGCGGATCTCATGACCTCGGACAACTCGATCGAGTTCTGGACACTCTCAGCAACCGTTAGGATTTGTCCACAGGCGACACACTTCCAATTCCTACCGACCTTCACCTGCTCAAAGTGACCACATCTCGAAGCTCGTCTTCTTTTAGCAGCTGACACATTGAGTTCCCCTGACGAAAATCGGACGGATTTGTTGAAATGTCGCCGAAAATGATGGGTAGATATGCATACTGATATCCCGCGGGTTAGCTTGTGAGCCGAGGGGTTAGAAGAATGTCTGACTTCATCCCGGGTTTGAGACTCAGTGAGCTGTTCTATCACGAGGCCGTCGGACCGATACTGGCATCTAGTTTTCCCACGTTGCAATATTCCTCCGCTCTCCTTGGTTCCGGTTCAGAAGTGCTTGGCCTCGATACGCCCCAATCTACCGACCACCATTGGGGACCACGCCTGCAAATCTTCCTATCAGTGGACGACTATGCAGCACAAGCAGCAAGCATGAATCAAGCATTGAGCAAGCAATTGCCGCATCGCTTCCGGGACTATCCAACTAATTTCGGCCCTCCTGATAACACTGGTGTGCGGCTGCTGGAGGATATCGGAGCGGGTCCTGTCAACCACCGCGTTGAAATAGATACGATTGAATCTTTCTTTGAAAACTATCTAGGCGTCAATCCGTACGATGAGGTGCGGATTCTCGATTGGCTGACTATTCCCGAGCAAAGGTTGCTGACAGTTACGGCGGGTCGGGTGTATCACGATGGATTGGGAAAGCTGAATGAAATTCTGCGAAAATTCTCGTATTATCCTCGGGATGTTTGGCTTTACATGCTAGCCTCGCAATGGACGCGGATCGCAGCGGAAGAAGCTTTCATCGGGCGCACAGGCGAAGTAGGCGACGAATTGGGTTCGCGAATAATTGCCGCTAGCTTGGTGCGTGCTTTGATGAAGTTGTGCTTCTTGATGGAGAGGCAGTATGCGCCATACGGCAAATGGTTAGGGACTGCTTTTGCCCAACTGTCGTCTGCAAAAAGTCTGTCACCCGTTCTTGGGAAAGTATTGGTGTCTAAGTCGTGGCAAGAGCGAGAGCAGCATCTATCCACCGCCTACTCGCTGGTAGCTAAGATACACAATACGCTTGGCATCACAAAGCCGCTGGACACAAACGTCTCTCCGTACTACAATCGCCCTTACAAGGTCATTCACTCGGAAAGGTTTGCGGATGCAATCCGAGAGACGATCCGCGACCCCGAAGTACAGAGGATAACAACCCCAATCGGCTCAATTGACCAATTCATAGACTGCACGGAGATTATGACCAACCCCCAATTGTATGGAAAATTGAGAATGATGTATGACCGATGACTCGGGGCCCGTCATTGCTACAAAATCCAGGGGATTAGGACAAAGTACACAGTTGCTTAGGAGAGTCGACGGAATAACTTACTGGGTAATAGATGGACCAAAGCAGATACGCAAATTCATCAATACGAACCTTCGCCAAGAGTGGAAGAAAGACGCCGAGACTGATGGAGTCGACCCAGGCCGTGACCCATGGCTACGAGACCTTTCCAAGATGGAATGATCTCTGCAGAGAATTGCAATGGCCAAAGTCAGGCCCAGCCTTTCCATGATGAGGCGGCAGGAGTTCATTGCGAGGCTGAAAGAGCGCAGTAAAGAGCTACGCCGCGCAATAGAACTCTACGACCAGGTTATTTGGCCCGTCATCATCCAAGGAAACGATTCAATGCTGAAAGATGGTTATTGCCGATACACCACTCTCAAGACGATGGGGGTAAAGAGAACTCTCGCATACGTTGGACATTAGATGTTTCGAACTTGCAGTTCGGAAGATCAGTTGGGCAAGTCATGCCGTGGTCACAGCTTGATACGGAGTCCGTCGTAAGCAAACTGGAGTTTGTGGCCATGGTGTTTCTTCTCAAGTTCCAGATAGTCTTCGTAGGAGCGAGCCCATAGCTGCTCTATATGCGTCAGTACAGTCTTCTGAGGGTTGATCCGGTCGATTATGTCGAGGGTTTCCTCGAATGACGCTTCCTCGTTGCGAATCGGATGTCCGGGGGGTACGATAACGCGGCCTCCCGGGTCCCGCTCGAACCATCCGGTTTCCAGCACCAGAAGGTCGGGGTCCGAGAACTCAGTGCTTGGCTTCCAGTCTTTCGTATCGTCGAGCGCGAATACCCACCGTCTAGATTCTCGTTCTAGGATGTATGCGGTCAAGCCAGGCTGGGCCATCCTAAACGGACGCACGGTTATGCCGTCTAACTGAAACGTTTCTCCTTCCCCCACCTCATGTATTCTCGCTATACCTGCTCTCTCGAAGTACTCGAGGTTCTCCTCTAGGCCCTGTCTCTTGCGAAAGTCTTCGCGAACCCAACTTGGAAGCCAGACATCCGTCACCCGTCTCTTCTTTCGGTCTAGCCAGTCCATATTCAGCTGTTCCAGCACTCTTCTACCTGCGGTATGGTCAGGGTGCCAGTGAGTGTAGACTAGGTGGCGAACCTCGTGGATTCCTTCACGTTCAAGGCTCTTGTCAGCATCTTCTGGTGTATCGAACAGAACGCTTGCTTCAGCCAGGAAGACGGAAGGTCCATTTCGGACAAATCGTCCTCCCTTAAGCCGGGCCTCTTGACAGACTCGGCATAAGCATCCAACCTTTGGCGTGGTCTCCGCTCCTGCTGTCCCGAGAAATACTAGTTCCATTGGTTTCAGTCTTGCAGATCGCACAGTTTGAAGGGTCCGGTGTCAGGCATAAAGATAGTCGATGTCAGAAGCTAAGCGTATCGACCTCACCTCGTCACGGTTAACACGTGGTGACAAGGTTATCCTAAGATGGTCAGAAGCTTGAGAAACGAATAAGACTAAGATGTTCGAAGCCTACTTGGTTTGAAGGTCCGAGTCGAGAATCTGAGCGAAAGGTTGCTAGACGACAGAATCTCTGTCTGCGGCGAAGACCAACCAGACTCACCGTCGATTCGCCGGGGAATAGAGGAGAAGAAGCACTGGCTTCAGAGAATGCTCCGAGAACAAGGTCCTCCCTCGAAACTGGCCTATGTCGATTCCAAGCCTGTTGGACACATTCAGTTCTACTCAGAGTCATCCATACCCTACCTGGAGAACCCCGACCCTAAGACTCTACATGTAATGTGTAGTTTCGTCCGCCTCGCCCTGCAGAACAAAGGTTGCGGAACTGCGCTCTTCAAGAGCCTCTTGGAGGATGTGAAGAGAGAGGGGCGATTCGACAGAATCGAGACTCTCGGGTTTGACCCTCCAGGCTGCGGCTTTCCCCAGACAACGTTCTGGAAGAAGATGGGCTTTCAGCAGAAGCCCGATGGGCTACCGAACGAGCTAGAATACGTGGTGAATGGCGAGCCTACAACGCCTCAGCACAGCCAGCCGAGGAGTGTTGACGAACGGGGAGCCAAGATATTCTACGCACCCACGTGCATCTACACTCACCATTTCAATGACAAGATGGAAGAGACTATCCGAAGCGTGAATGCGGAAATACCAGTGGAGAGGATTAACATGTGGGAGAATCCTGACGAGGCAAAGACCCGTAGGATTACTTCTTCTTCGTGTGTCTACGTCAACGGCCATCCAATGAAGCATTCCATTTTTGAACTGGAGAATTTCAAGAAAGAAATTCAAACACTCATCTCGGACAGCTAGACCCTCGGACACGCGACTATACGGATTCTACAGGAGTCCCACTGAGGATGTAGACGGTGTATGTTGCATCAGAAAAGGAATAGGCCTGAGGTTGCAGAGGGTCCAGTCTTCTCGAATAACGCTCGAGTTTCAGATCGACTATAGGTGATTACGCTGAACCATCGTGTCAGCCTGGTCATAGGCGAAGATGGAAGCACAATGGCCCATGTTCATGAGCTGATGGGATGTTTTGCGCTTTCACGCTCAAAGAGCAGGGCTCTAGAAAAGCTCGTTGCCGTAATTCCTCAATACCATCAATGGTTAGCCGAACATGGAGAAAGCACTACTATTCCAAAACACGTCGAGCTTACTGTGGTTGAAGAGGTCGATGCAAGAGGAAGTGCTGGTAGTGCTGGAGGGCCGGACCCACTGCGTGATTGTGACAGGGTTCCTGCGACCAATCAGGACATAGAACGTTGTCTCAAACTTCTGAAGTACACTCGCGACGATCTAAACCAAGTGATTACAAAGTTGCCAAAGGCAGCTTTCAGCTTCAAGCCGACCGGTGAGCCGCGGAGCGTGCGAAATACGCTTAGACACATGGCCGATGTTGATGTCTGGTATCTTTCGAGAATCAATGCTGACCCACCATTAGACGAGCCAAAGAGGAGGAGTCTTCTCGGATGGTTGAAGTATACTCGGTCTCTCGTTGAAGAGACTCTTCCAAACCTTACAACTGAGCAACTTAGCCAAGTATTCTATCCGAGCAAATGGTCAGACAGCACTTGGCCTTGGACTGCCACTAAGGTAGTGCACCGACTGGTTACCCACGAGAGACAACACACCGGTTATCTCAAGAGAATCCTGAACTTGCGCAAGAGTCCTCTGAAATAGCCAACTGGGACGAGGATTCGTCTCCCGCGCGAGTCTACTCACCGCACTACCATCACGTGAGCGAGTTAAAAGACTCCCGTTGCCCACCCGTGTTCAGCCACGCTATGGGACATCCGCTAACCGATTACCCCGCCGTGGTATCGTAGCTTGTATATCGAGTGGCCTTTCAGCGTAATCAATTCGAGCCCGTAGAAACAATCGATATCTCCAGAACTCACGTTGGAATACTCTAAATCAGATTCCACGAGCTTTATCGGTCCTCGGAAAGGTTCTCTAACCGTTACGGACCTCAACGCTTTTTCGCAGGAAATTGTATACTTCATCAACAGGGAGAGCCTCGGACACCACCTTGCCACAGAAATTCATTGCCCAAACGACCCGGTTTCGGTGCCAAACAATTTCCTCATCGATAAACGGATTATACCCGTAGTACCTGTCGCGGTACTTGAATTCCCCTTCAAGATATACGAACTCTTTGGCACCATCCTCAAGAATTCTGCCTTCGCTCTCACCCTTCGTCGCGTAACTGTTAGTCTTTGCGGCGACAATGAATTCTTTAAGCTCCAAAATCAACCAAATCCATTGACACTCAGTTAGTTAGCCTTTAAGGACCTTCAAAGGCAGTTAGCAACATACCGAGAATTCTGGTCGTGTAAGTGAAGACACTTTGCATCCTCAATTGCTTGTCATCTTGATTCTGACCAGAAGCGTTGAGAGGATCGAAGGCCCACACGGAAATCCTGAATCCCAGGCGTTTGAATGCAAACCAGTCCAAATCCATCTGTTTTCAGGGTCTGCGAGCAATGATGTCCTGGGAAGCTCTCGCCATGCGGTCAATTGTTGTTTCGAGGTCCTCTCTCGTCTTCCGTGGCCTCCAACCAAGGACCCGTTCTGCTTTCCGTACCGATCGTATTCTGGGACCAGTTAGCGCTGGTCCTCTCACAAGTCTGACTTTACTCTTCGAACCTAATGACTTGACGACGATCCGGCAGACATCTAGGTCCGACACGTAGACAGCGGGATTCGATAGATTGAAGACTTGACCGAAGCTCTTCCTCTTCAATGTAGCAAGCACGAAGGCCTCGACAACATCATCGACATGTATACACGCCCCACCTTCTCCCTTAGCCACTTCAATGGTCTCTCCCTTACCCGCTTTCCGAATCGTTTCTAGTTCAGGGTCTTGATACTCGTTGTCATCAAACACAACATCGATTCTGAAGACAGTGACTGGCAGCCCGTACTCGTGGTAGAACATTAGGCAGAGTCTTTCGGTGGCAAGCTTAACGATCGCGTACCCGGGTCCCGGGCCACCCTTCCAGAGCTCAGGTCGACACATAGTCTCCTCGTCCAGAATAGGAGACTTTCTCTTCCCATAGACTGCGATGCTACTTGAGAAGAGAAGGTGCTTCACTCCAGAAGATTTTGCGGCCCCCAGAAGGTTGCAGGTTCCCCTAATATTGTCGTTGAAGAGTTCGGGTAGTGGAAGTCTTCCACGCCAGCTATGCCCGTCCCAATTAATGGCCAAATGATATACCACGTCGACGCCCCGAACAGCTCGCCTAACCAGGCTTCGATCGAACATGCCGCCACGCAAGGGGTCAACACCTAATCCAACAAACTCCAAGTTGGGATCGTCAACATGTTCGAGGCGTCCAGTCTGAACATCGAGAACTCTCACCCGATGTCCTCTTTTCAAGAGTCGACGAACTAGCCTGGAACCGATGAATCCGCTTCCACCCGTGACTAGGGCTTTCATGGCTCAGAACAGATCAGACAAGGTGCAATTTGAATTCGAATCCTTTAATGATGCTATGTACCAGCCACTCCCTGCGAAGGATTTGTGGCTGAACACATAACAGAGCTGACAGCATACTACAATGCAAGGGCTTCAGAATACGAGGAGATCTACCATAGACAGGATCCAGAGCAACAAGCAGAGCTCGCACGGATAGCCAAGCAGCTGGACAAGCTATTTCTCCGACTCGACATAATCGATGTAGCATGCGGCACCGGTTATTGGACCAACATGGTTGCCCCGGACGCCTTCCATGTCACTGGAATAGATCTATCTGAGGAAATGCTGAGCGTTGCTCGCAACGGGACAAGGAACCACAATGTCGAGTACCGTTTGGCGGATGCCTATGATCTGGGACGATGGCCGGCCAAATTCGACGGAGCTCTCGTCAACTTCTGGTTGTCGCATGTACCGAAATCAAAGCTTACAGATTTCCTATCAGGTCTGCACAGTAAGTTGTCCAGGAACAGCATAGTCTTCATGGCTGATAATGTCTATGTGCCAGGCCTCGGCGGAGAACTCTTGGAAGAGGAAGGCAGAGAAGACACGTTCAAGCTCAGAACTCTGCGGAACGGCACCACGCACAAAGTAATCAAGAACTACTACGATCGTCACTCGTTGAAGGTGCTCTTTGAACCAAGGTCAAAAGACCTTGACGTCTGGGAGGGAAGGTTCTATTGGACGATAAAGTACGCCGTTCCATAGACCACAATAGAGCTGATCAATCAAGAAGGTGGATACTAGCCTCACGGAAGGGGCGACTGAGCCGTTGTAACTCTCAATCATGTCCGAAATCTGGAATCGAGCTTAGTGATGTCGACTTAGCATGACCAACAGAGTATCTATTGAGATCCATCCTATTGAGGGTAGACACTCGGTGGCTCAGAAGTCGGAATTCATGAAGAGAGCGACGGAAGCGGTGGTGAAGATTCTAAACTGCTCTGCGGAGGAAGTCGTGGTGAGCATCATAGAGTACAGGCCTGAGAACGTGAGCAGGGCGGGGACCCCATTCACTGAGAGAGGCTGAGGATTTGCCCACCGTCACGGTTGATCTCCTCGACTCAAAGGTCACATTGAAACAGAAGCGACTATTGGCAGAATCTCTTACGGAGGTGGTGTCGGAGACTCTCGGCTACCCGAGTGAAAGAGTTACCATAGTCTTCCGAAGATCAGCAAAGAGTGACATTGCTCGTGGAGGGAGACTTGGCTAATCCAGAGCTGCAATGTCCCCGATTTCGGAGTTTCGGCACACAGTTGCTTCAACTGGCTTGAGCGTTCGATTGGAGATTCGTCGGCTCCGGTCCTCCGACTACATGACTGTAATGAGAATTGAGGAATTCATTCTAGATGAATATCGTCAATACCTGAAACGAACACGCGAAAGGGACGAAGTACCGTCAGGGATCCAACCCGCATACTTTGATTACTACGTCAGGACGAAAAGCAGTTTTGCCGCACTAGTCGACGGTGAGGTTGTCGGGTACATTCTCAGTCAGCCAGTGTCTTTCACTGATGGGGAGAAGAAAATTCTCTGGCTTGATTACGTCGCCGTCCTCCCGAAATTCCGAAGAAGAGGCATCGGAAGCTCACTGCTGTCCAAGGTGGAGAGCTGGGCTACGCAGCACGGTTGCAGTATGCTCTATACAAGTCTGAACCCCAACAACACTCCCTCCCGAGTCCTCCTCGGTCGAAAGGGCTTCGCGGTGAGGAATTGGATGAAAGCTGTGAAGGAACTCTAGAGCCCGGGTTCACTCTCGAAGGGACTGCATTGGACTTCCACTCTCAGGGGACGAATTCGCTAGAGTTCCGTTCTGCCCAGAAGGTCAACGGGACCGGGACCAGTGGTCATGAATCAACCGCCAGCGTCCTCCCTTGTTCTCCCATACGCCCGTGAACCTAATATCCGACTCGAAGTTCTCGTTGTTCTTCATCCTGTACGAGATATGTCCAGTAGCAGTAGTCAAAGCCATACCATCACCAACCACGAGCCTCAAATCGTCATTCAATGTTAGGTCGAGCTTCTCTATTGTGTCAAAAGACCTTTCAATACTCTGCCGGTACTGCTCCCAGCCAAGATGAGTCGGACCTAGGTCAAAGAAAACTAGGTCAGGTGCGTTGGAATAGAATTGTGAAGCAGCGCTGGTGTCCTTGGAATTCCATGTAGAACTCCAAGTCTCTACAAGTTCACGAGCCATCCGTTTGAGTAAAGCTACATCCTCGGATCTCTTGGACAAGTTATCTAACCCATCGCAACTGGTCCTGCTCGTTGAGTGCTTTTCCTTATGTTCACCATTATCAGAGTTTTCTGCAAATGATCATCATATGCTCACTCATGCCAACCACCGAAGGATTAGTACAAGTCTTGTAGTGCGTATCCAGCCAGGCCTTCCAAAGCTTTCTGTTCTTCGCGAGTTCATTCACCTTCTCTTCTTGACCTGAGCTCAGCCCTTCGAGCCCCACCGTTTCCAAGACACGCAAATCCTTCTGGTTTTTGAAGGTCATTCTCAGCTCCTCTGGTAGGAAAGTGTGAGTCGCAGTGAATCTGTATTGTCCAAAATAGTCGCCCACATCCCGGAACTTTTTGAAGAAAGGATAGGCGATGTGTTCATTTAGATGCTCAAGGTGCGAGACGATAGCACCTAGTCTGCCAATGACGGAGACGCAGAGGATGCCCCTTCTCTTGGTAACTCGTACGAGTTCTCGTATAGCGCGACTCCTCTCTCGCTTGGTCATTATGTGAGATAATGGTCCCAGGCAGAGTACCGAGTCGAATCTGTTGGTAGCAAACTGTGACAAGTCTTCCACTGAGCCTTTCGTTGTCTCGATCTCACCCTCGAAACCCGCACGGTTCGTCTGGCGTCTAGCGAATTCTAGGCTGGCAGAGGATATGTCCAAGAGAATGACTTTATGTTTCCTTCGGGCAAGTTCTATCGCGTACCTTCCTGGACCCCCACCCGCATCTAGAACCAGACCCTTGCCTGGGAGATACTTATCGAGAAAGTGCAGAGTGGTTTCGAGTTCTAGCCTGCAATACGGATTGGAAACAAGTCTCTTCCATTCACCTACCACATTCTTATTGTAATAACTGGTTACAGATCGCACATGAACATCATCAATCGATACTTGGTCTCCCTGGGTCTGCTAGACCCATTTCTCCAGAGTCTCTCGCCTCATCTCACGCCCATCTTCCAGGACAGGTTCACGGCGTGGACTTGGGTCCTTCAATAAGTCCTTGAGAACATTAAAGTCTGATGCAAGGACCTCTTTCAGGCTCGCGTCATATAGTGCAGCTGCCGGATGATACATCGGCAGAATTGTAACGTTTCCCTTAGTCTGAGGTTTTCCATGCGCTCTGGTGGCCGAGGATTCCTCGCCCAGCACTGTTGCTATCGCTGGGGTTCCTAGAGGGCAGACTATTCGAGGCTTGACGAGTCTGATCTGTGACATCATATATGGGTTGCATGCTTCAATCTCAGCCTTTCTTGGCGCGCGGTTGTTCGGGGGCCTGCACTTGACAATGTTCGTAATGAATACGTCAGATCTGCTTACCCCAATCGACCCCAATAGTTCTGTTAGAAGTTTGCCAGCAGCCCCTACAAAGGGTCTGCCCTGTTCATCCTCGTTCTGGCCCGGGCCCTCGCCTACGAACATTATCTTGGCGCCTATGGGACCCTCTCCCGGAACAGCATTCTTCCTGCTCTTGTGAAGATCGCACTTAGTGCATGCCATGATCTCCGAATGAACCATGGCTAGTTCGGCTAACCTGTTGTCCCCCATTTGAGATGGGCCTCACTACTTTCTTGAGATGTCTATGTCTCCAGTTGCCGTAAGGGCTCTAAAACAGTTCAGGGTAACCCATTTGCTTGGCTTCCAGAGGTCTTCAACCTCGACCAGCGCCCTTCTCTTCCTCTCTCGGGCCTCCGGCTCGCGAGACCAGTCTCCTTCTAACAGCCACTTCCCATCTGGAGAACGCTTGGATAGGATGAGGTGGACAGCGTCCCTAACCCGCTCATCGTCCCCATATCCCAGTTTTGCGAGGACCCTCAGACCGTGTAGGGCGTCGTAATAGTAGTACATTGGAAAGTGGAGGCTCGTGGCGAATGGTAGGCTGTGCTTCCAGTGATGATGGTCACTTTTGTAGACTCGGTGCATCAACAAGAACTCTGCACCCTGCTCCACGGACCGTTTCATTTTACGCGTCCACTTTGTTTGTGGAATCTCCGAATAGGCCCATAACGGCTCGATGGTAGACATGAAGCTGCTGTGCTTAACCTTCTTCTCGGGATAGTTGCAGTTCCAGCCGCCGTCAACGAGTTGGTGCTCCGGCATCCAATCGATCGCCTTCTTCACCCTCCTGTCTTGTCCATACCCGAACACGAGCAGGGTCCGGATCATGTTGCCAGTGAGGCAGGGCTCCTCCCAGCGTTTGGCGTTTTTCCCGGGGTGCCGCCTTTTCCAGCGCTCCACCTCTATAGGGCTGGGACATGTGAAGGCGCCGTTGTCCAGCTGGTGGAGGTCTAGAAATTTCTCGCAGGCGCGCTTAACGCCTTCGTCCGGGGTGAACCCCATCTCGCCCAGAAGCATCAAGGGCCAAATCGTGGATGTCCATTTGGGAGTGTAGAATGTCTCCTTTGGTGGCCAGTATCCCTCATTTGTCCGAGCCCTCAGAACCTTTCGTACCGGGGAATAGTTTCGGATTCGTGCTTTGGCCTCTAAGACTTCCTTGCTAGTAGGAGATCGTCCAAGAATGTCACGAAGAGCAAAGAATCGAATTGGAGGGTCCTCTTTCTCCAAGAGCCAGTCCAGACCCGATAATTTCATCGGCCCAACTTTGCACCTCTAGCTAATCAGGTTTTCACGGACGAGGATCCAGTCATCGTGCTGAGAATAATGCAATGCCGGAGAGGTTGAAGCTGATGCGACTATTCCGTGTACCTTAGTGCTTCGGCTGGTGGAATCCTGGCAGCACGTCTACTAGAACTCACTGTAGTGAGGACTGCTAGCCCGTAGCTGAAGCCGATGATTTCGAGAAGAGATACCCAAGGGATGACAAAGCTGACCCCCGACCCCGGGCTCGTCGCAATCGCATAGCCTAGGTCTATTCCGAGGATTATCCCGATCATTATCCCTAGGAGCGCGACGTAGCTGTTTTCGAGGAGGAAGGCCGCGAGTATCATCCTCTTTCTGAATCCTATTGCGCGAAGTACTCCTATCTCTTTCCGCCTCTCGACCACAGATCTTATCGAGATTATTCCCAGCCCCGCAATTCCGACGACCAGTCCGAGTGCGAGGAAGGCTTCGAAGATTCCGAGAAATGATTGGCCGATCTGTATGAAGTCGCTGATGAGGGGCGCTATCGCGATAGTTTGCATGCCCACGCGGGCAAAGTCTCTCTTCAGAGTATTCGAGACAGCGGTCGGGTCCGTTCCGGGTGTCACCTTGACGAATCCGAATTGTCCAGCTACTATTCCGAAGCTCTGCTGGAGGAACTGGCTGGTCCCGACTATCCCGCCGAAGAAGACGCCGTTGAGCACGCCCGCCACTGTAACTTCCTTGACGACTATTGTCTTTCCGTTGTCCGGGGACCAGTAGAGTTGGAGCAGGTCCCCTGCTGCCGGCGTCCTGGCAGCGGTCGGCGGTCCTCTATTGTTTACCAGAGATAATGACCAGACAACGTTGGTTGAATTGTCCGCGGTAACCGCGTTCCACACCTCTGCGGGGGTCTGGTAGCCTTCAGCCATCTGCACCATGCTGAACGTGTTGCCCGTGAAGAAGTTGCTCTCTCCAATAGCGCTCGGGTCACCCCCGACCGCCAACTGGGGTCCAAAGTCTATCCCAGACGTGAGGTCCCGCACGACAACTCCTGTACTGTTGAACGGAATTACCGCGGCAACCTTTCCGTTGAGGCTTGCATCATTCCCAATCTGCGCCGCCAGATTGGCCACTGGCAGTGTCGTCTGGGTTACGACATCGTATCCGCCGGAGTCCTGTTTGATCAAGTCGTTGAGTGCTGCTCCCTGTTCTGCGGTGAGGAATGCGATGGTCGTGACAGAGAGCAGGACCAGGGCGAACATGGCCACCGTGGCGCCGGTTCTGAACCGCTTGTTTCCGGGATAGGAGAGTGCGGTCTTGAAGATGACCGTGAGCCTCTTCCTTCTCCGGTAGAAGACCCGGAGCATTCTGAGGATTACATCGGTGTTGTATAGGGCCAGGAGGATGGCGCCCGCGACCATGAACATCCCGCCGACGATAAGGATCTCCGGCCCGAAAGTGTAGTTCTGGATGATACTGCTGTTGAATGAGAAGCTGGGAACACCCCACTGGACAAGTAATGCTATACCTGTCAGCGTGAAAGCGTAACGGTTCAAGAGGAACCTGGCCAGTATTAGGCCAGCGCTGAAGATCACTAGACTGGGTCCTACGAGTGCTTCGATCGCTGACTTGGCCGCATAGGAGGCTTCGAAGAGGGCGACGCCAATTATCGCCAGAGAGATACCGAGGAATAGCAGCCGTGTGTAGGTTCTGACCCCTCTAGGAGGTTCTGGGATGTCTCTGACTGCTCTGATAATGTTGAGTTTGCTCACACGCCAAGACGTCAGGAGGATGGTAAGGTAGGTGATGAAGAGACCCTCTGCGAAAGCAGTGAAGAGACTTGCTGGAGTGAATGTGAAGCTGTCGAGAACCTGGGCCAGGCTCACCGGGAAGAAGCCGCTGATTATCTTTCCAAACGCGTATAGTATTCCATATGCTATGCCGATCCCGACAAGGACTCCGACCAGAGACGCTCCGGCCGCATAGAGCGTTCCTTCGAAGAGAAACAACTTTGTCAACTGGCCTCTCTTCATGCCCACGGCGCGGGCCATTCCCATCTCCGATTTCCGTTCTTCAGCAAGCATGATGAACATGTTAATGATCAACACCACACCAGCCAGTATTGTGATGGTGCTGAGAACGGAGAACAGGTTCGACAGACTCTGAGCCCCTGTTGTCGCGTTGTTGACCGCAACCATCTTCGCCCCGTAGGCGCAGAGGAATGTGGTCGAATTTCCTGGCACATCTGCGCTGGTCTTGCATGCGAACTCCTGCGGAGTTTGTTGAAGGATGTTGAGGGTCTGGTTAGCAACCAGTCCAACCGTCGATGTGTATTGGATAGAGCCTCGGAGTCCGCCAGTGTTCGTTATCGCGATGTAGTTCGCGGACCCGAGACGAGAGGTGAGTACCTGTGCTGTATTGATTGTCACGAAGAGGTTGTCTCCTTGAGAGAAGTCTCCTCTCGCATCTGAGACTGCGATACCATAGACGCTAACCGACACAGTCAGATTCTGGCTAGTAGGTGAGAATATTGTTAGTCGATCGCCGATGGTCGCGTTTAGGTCTCTTGCAGCCCTGTCGTTGACGATTGCTTGGTTGTCATTTAGACTAGATGGGATTATGGACCCGTCGCTGGCATGAAAGTCGCCTAGCGCTTGCGAGGCATTGCCATATGTTCCGATTAGCGTGACCCCTGATTGGATGATGCTTTTGGTGGTATCATTCACGGTGACGGCGCTGAGTATTTCCGGAGTTACTCCTCGCATGTAGGGGCCCGCGGTCGAGCTTGAGGAGAGGCTCTGGTAGAGGCCATGGGCAAGGCTGAGATTGAAGAACTGGTAGGCTCCCGTGGCGCTCTGCGTGTAGACGACCTCGTCGGCGTAGCCGTAACCATTGTAGGCGCCGCGGGTGAACAGGTTGCTGAGAGTGTCTCCCGTCACGAGAGAGCCTGATATCATTGCTGTGCCGATCATGAGTCCTGCAATAACAATGGCCATGTTGGTCTTTCTGCGGGTGAAGTTTCTGAGGCTCATCTTGACCGTGATTCTGTCTCTCGCCATCATTCCGAGCGTGATGAGGAGGAGGACTCCGACACCGTAGGCCTCGAGACTTGTCAACGAGCCGCCGGAGAGCGGGCCGATGAGCGTGATCCAGAGGATTAGTGCAACGAATCCCGCGATCAGCGGCGAGAGTGACCTCAATCGAAGAGATAGACGTCCCAACCTTGCCGTGGGCTTCGCAGTCGAAGCCTTGTAGGCGAGGAAGGCGCAGCCTGAGGCGACAAGGACAAGGCCAATTATCTGCTCGTAGAGTAGTGAGCTGTTGTTCGAGACGTATTGTCGCAGGTAGATGTTGTTCTGATAATCTAGAAAGAGGGCTAGAAGTTCTCCGAGCGCGATGATCAGAAGAAGAACTGTCAGACCCACGAGGATGGATCTCGAACGAGACGCGCTCAGACGCACAGCCTCTCCAAGCTAACTAGCTGTTATCGTCGGTTTGACTTCGCTTTCGATCTGGCCGTTCCGCATGCGAATAATTCGGTCTGTCTGCTGAGCGATCTGAGTATCATGACTGACCAAGACCAGGGTCAACCCGTACTGCTGGTTCAGGCTGCGTAGAAGCTTGATGATCTCCTGAGAATTCTCCGAGTCCAAATTTCCGGTCGGCTCATCAGCCCACACAATAGCCGGCTTGTTCACCAACGCCCGCGCGATAGTAACCCGTTGCTGCTGTCCACCGCTGAGCTCCATCGGCTTATGCGACCTCCATTCGCCCAGGCCGACCATCTTCAGCACGTCCAAGCTTGTAGCGTGAGCCTCCGACTCGGAGACCCCTGCCAAGAGTAATGGGAGTTCAACGTTCTCTTGCGCGGTGAGAACCGGGAGCAGGTTGTAGGCTTGAAAGATGAAACCCATCCTCTTAGCCCGAAAATCGGATTTCTGATCATCAGACATCTTGGCCAGGTCCACGCCCTCGACCGTCACCTTGCCTTTTGAGAGGTCGTCGAGCCCTGAGAAGCAGTTGAGCAGGGTCGTCTTGCCGCAGCCCGAGGGACCCATGACCGCTATCATCTCGCCCCGCTTGACCCCCATGTTGACGCCCCTCAGCGCTTCAACTCTGACGGAGCCTGTCTGGTAGACCTTCCAGGCATTCTCCACCTCGACAATGAAAGGGCTAGGTGTTGGGCTTGCCATTTTGTCGCGGAGGAAGCGGGCGAAAAGCCCAGTTTATTATGATTGCGAAATTCTCTCCCGAGTCTTCGACCGTCCGTCGAATGGCCGTCCGCGGAAAAGCTCTAACTCTCTCCGATTCGGAGTGTAAAGTAATGTCAGCATCGGTCGAGCAGCGTGCCTCCCAACAACAGGTCTATCCTGAACCAACCGTTGGTGCATTGATTGTGAACCCAGAAGGGAAGATACTACTAGCCAAGTCGCACAAATGGTTCAACAAGTACACACTCCCAGGCGGACACATTGAAGTCGGGGAGACTATGAAGGAGGCTGTGAAGCGCGAGGTCAAGGAGGAGGTCGGGCTCGACGTGGAGGTTGTCGAGTTCCTCCTTATGCAGGAGGCGATCTTCGCTCAGGAGTTTTGGAAGAAGAAGCATTTCATCTTCTTCGACTTTCTCTGTAAGGTCGGAGACCAGGAGGTCAAGCTCGACCGTGACGAACTCCAAGACTACGTCTGGGTGTACCCCGGCGCCGCGTTCAACCGCGATCTTGATTCTTTCACCTGGAAGACCCTTGCGAAATATCTTCAGAGAAGCTGATCTACTCGATCAGTTGAAATAGGTCAGGGGTCTCTCGAAGAAGATAGTCTGCTCGATTGTGGAGACCCAGTCAAGAAATGAGTAGCAATATATGCTTCAAGTTGCACTTTGATTGACTGACGGTCCTTGCCGAGTCGCACTCGGTTCCGGACACTGCTTCTGATTCTATTGTTCTCTCTAAACTTCATCGGTATTCTTTCCTCTCCAGTTCACTCCCAAAGCTCTTCAGCAAGACTCGTCCGGCATTTTAGCGACATTCTCTCCTGCGGAAGAGACAACCAGGGAAAGGGAATCTTGCTATGCTTCTCCGCGAGCACCGACTTGTACGATCTGTCGGAACACGTTAGCACCCCCCAGGGCTACTACACCATCTATGCGATCCTACTGACTCTTCGCACTGAGAACTTGACTCTTCACACTTATGCTACTGAGGACTACGTGAACCTGGTTTTTCCTGGCTATGAATCACTTGACAAATGGATTCCTGCAGGTTGCATGAGCGGTTCCTCTATTCCACTAGAGGTGGATCCCTTTTCAGGGGAGGTCTCTCTTTACGTGAACACGGTAAACGCTTGTGTCCCGGCACCAGTGGACCTAGGAACATTCAACACTTCTGTCAACTGGCATGAGTGCGCGTCGGACATTCACTGTCCTTATGATGCTATCTTCAACGACTACACTCAGTTCGCAGCTGAGGTAGGCGTTCCTGAAAATCGCACAGTCACATTCTCGTTCTCTGCAACAGTGACATTAGGCGAACCTACCGCATGCTGCTTGAACGATCTACTGGCAACTAGCAAGGTCAGCTGGTCCCAGGAGAGTGGACCCGAATCCACCGCCGCGCAGCCTCCTCCAACCCAGTGGCAGAAATTCTGGCCGCTTATCATATTCGGTCTCGCGGGGGTTGCGGTTGCAACTCCAACAGTATTCGTCAGAATACCAGCATACATGAGGTCTCATCGGAAGATCACAGCGAGGCCCCTCGGGATTCAAGCGCTATCGGCTCTATTCATGGCCGTAGGAGTCGCTATGACACTTGGAGCGGCTCGTATGCTTCTTCCCTCCCTCTCTATACTCACACTGACAAGTATAACCATCGAGGGGCATCCTTGGTGGACTCTTGCGCTGGGAATCTTCAGCCTGTCTACCGGAGTCGGTTCTTGGAACGGACGCGAATGGGCCCGGGAATTCGGCATCTTGGCAAACATTATCGTCATAATTGCGAGTGTTTTCCTTGCGCTATTTTCAGGGCCTCTGGCGCTTCTATTCCTTGGCTCGATCGTCCTGGCTCTCTACCTGATCAGCTACATGTCCAAACCACGGATCAAGGATTTCTTCGGTTACCCACAGAATGACTCTGGTACAACCGAGGATCCTAATACAGGATCAGAGAACTCGACCTGAGATCCATTCTTAAGTCGGAACTCCATCACCACGGCAAGCGTTAGTGCCTCGACAATTTCAGGTGAGAGATCAACAATGCTCAGGGGGAAACGCATCCTTCTTAGAGCTCTTGAGAGGGAGGATCTGAAATTGATTCACAAGTGGCAGAATGATGAGGAGGTCATGCGGCTGGCAAGGTCTCAGCCTGATCATGCGATCTCTATGGAGGCATTGGCCGCTGAGCTTGAGAAGAACCTGAAGGGCGAGGACGCGACAACGCGGAGGTTTGGCATTGAGGAAAAATCGAGTGAGAAACTGATCGGATGGTGTTCAATATCCTACAGCAGTTGGGCGAAGAGGTATACGAGCGCTGACATTGGACTGGCAATAGGAGAGAAAGACCGCTGGCGAAAGGGATACGGGACTGAAATAGTCGGTCTCCTCTTGAAAGAGGCCTTCGAACAGTTGAACCTTCATCGGGCAGGCTGGTGGACGTATGCTGAGAACAAGGCGAGCATAGCCCTCGCAGAGAAGATGGGATTCAAGGAGGAAGGGAGATTGCGAGAGAACGTCTTCTTCGACAACTCGTTCCACGACACCGTGGTCCTGGGTCTCCTCAAGAACGAGTACGACCGCTCTCAGAAAGGGAGATAGAACCGTTTCTGTCTCTTCGGTAGAACCGAGAAAAGCTCGAGTATATACAGCAAGTTCTTCGGCTCCAGCGCCTGCCTTCCTAACCTGTGATTTCAGAACCCACTTTCGACAGCGTCCGACTCACGACTCCGCGTCTTGTCTTGAGAGAGATTGAGGAGTCAGACACAGGTTCACTCCATAGTTACTGGTCCGACCCGGAGGTTACGCGGTACATGCCGAATGGAGTCGTGAGTGAGAAGGGCATTAGGGATCTAGTGCAGAAGGCTCTCGCGGGGCGAGGCTCCAGACCGCGCAGGTATTTCCGGCTCGCGGTAACTCGGAAAGAAGGCGGAATGCTCGTGGGAGACAGTGTATGTCGTGTCACGGACCCGGAGAGTAGAGAGGATCTTGCGAGGATCATCGGGCAGGCATACATTGGATACTTTCTCAGCAGAGGGTCTTGGGGCAAGGGGTACGCTACTGAGGTTGGCAGAGCCCTCCTCTCATTCGGCTTTGACCAATTGAAGCTCCTCAGAATCTGGGCTTGGTGCGACACTGAGAACTCTGCTTCCGTTCGTGTCCTTGAGAAGCTCGGCATGAGACGGGAAGCTCACTTTCGGAAGAGCGTGATGGTTCAAGGTGGTTGGCGGGATTGCTTCGTCTATGGCATCCTCCGGGACGAATGGGACCTATAGCAAAGATCTAGGTGATCCGCTGGCCTATTTTCCTCGGAAGTATTGGGATTCTGGAGCTGACAGGTGGGACGAGACGGTCGCAAACAAGAGTTTTCCACACTACTTCTATTACTACGAAGCCGACCTATACATCAATGATCTTCTCGAAAATTCGAGATTGTCCCTAGAACTTGGAGCAGGAACATGCGGATCAACAATCAGTCATGCATCACCCGATAAGAAAATCATAGCCACAGATTACTCGCCCAAAATGCTCCAACTCGGGAGGGAGAGACTAAGGGTTGCTAGGCTGCTAGGCCAGGTCGACTTGGTAGTGGCGGATCAATGTCATCTTCCTTTTCGAGACGATTGTTTCGACTCCGTCTTCAGTCGAGGCGTCGCTCTTTCGTATGCAACGGACCCTCAGAGGTTCTTGAAAGAAGCTAACCGTGTCCTCGAGAGGAACGGTCGATTGGGCATCGATTTCATGAACGCACTGGTAGCTCGAAAGACTAAACGGAAGATCCATCGGGTCGATCGCATCAATGGAGCCTTCTACTATGTTGAGATGTTTAATGAAGACGGTAAACAGAAACGGATAGGCTACAGGCTTCCAGACGATCTAAAGCCTCCTGACGAGTCACTGAGGGGCCCATTCTTCGGAGGATATGAGTCGAAGCTTGAGTCGCTGAAGCTCGAGTCTCTCCCAAGGGAGGAATGGTGGGCAGTGTTCTATACTCCCACCGAAGCAAAGGGGTTGGCCCGAGACGCCGGTTTCAAGGGCATCAAGCTATACCCTCTCGGATGCTTCACGAGAGGCCTACAGAAACAGTCTCTGGTAGCATTTCTGCAAGAGAACAGAGATTCACTGTCGAGGTTGCAGAAGGAAATGGCAGGGATCTTCAAGATGGATTCCGCAGTCCACATCTTCATGACTGCAGAGAAGCCCTGATCCAAGTCGGAACCATCATCGGATTTGGAGTGATCTCTCTTCTATTTTTGTACGGTTGAGGTTGCTAAGAACATTGTGACGGGATGACCATAGAATCTGCCCTGCCCAAGATTATGCTCGTACAGTTCCTCTCTCAAACCAGTCTTCTCTAAGTGTGATTGAATTTGTTTTCTCTCAAAACCAGCGTGAAGATCCGGTGGTGATCCGAGAATTCTCCAGGGATGACCGAGCCGCCATTTGAGGTTGGACATCTTCAACCACGTCACTGGAAACTGGGAGAAATCGACGATGACAATCTTTCCACCGTTGTTGCACACTCTCTTCGCCTCTAGGAGGGCCTGGACATCTTTCACTTCATGCAAGGCTCCCTTGAACAAGATGATGTTTGCAGAATCTTCCGGAAGAGGAAGGCGTACTGCGTCTCCGACGGATAGACGAACATTCGCGACGTTGATTTCTCTTTCAGCCTTCTTCACGAGGGTCTCCGAGTGTTCGATCCCAAATACGAGTCCAGTTTCGCCTACGATACTCGACAGGGTGAGTAGCTCCTTGTTGCTACCGAAACCAACGTCGACGATCCTAGAGCCTTTGGCGATATGCAGCCGATCCAAGAAATTGTCCGAATGCTCATCGACTTTATGGGTATTCCAAAGCTCTCACCTTCGGTTCTCGACTAGAGAAATTGATGACGAGGTCCCGAAGTCTCTGATGCTGATTCCATCCGCGGATTCTTATTTCGATCTGCTTCAAGTGGTAATCCTTCGGTGTGATCTTGAGATAGCCGCCTATCCCAACCGATCTCAATGGGTTGCGGCCCTTTCCCGGACTCTTCATCAACAATTCTTCAATATGGCTTCTTCTAACTTCGAAGTCTCTTCTCCTTTCTAGCAGCTTCGACGGATCCAACCCCTTACGGGACAAGATATTCTCGGAAATTCTGTTCGTTAGAATTGTTATCGGCCAGTTTGCGAGATGGAGTACTAGTGGTAGAAGAAGGGCCAGGAGTGCTGTTCCGGATAGCGTTTCGAGGATAACTACGAGATAGAGAGCGCCGATGGCTGCAACGAAGGGAGTTTTCAAAATAAGGGCGACACGTCGCATTCGGAAGCCTATGATTCGCCGGTCGGTGAAGCAGATGCCATAGCCTGAAAACCGGCCACGCGCGAAGAAGGTGCTTGTTATCGCTCCGAGAAAGAGTTCTCCGAACTCGAGCCCTTCAATCGGCTCCCGCCATTCGAGACCAGACAAGCTGTCCTGTAAAATGTTCACAGTTTGAGACTCCGAAGCTTGTGGATCTACGCTGGCTGAATCCAGGCCATATTCCTCCCGGTTAGGAACGGATCGTCTCCGGGGTTTGCGGGTTTACGATGAGTCTAGACCGAAAATTTCCCGCAGTGCAACCTTGTAAGAGATTGAGGGCTTGCCACCGTAAGTTCCTCAAGAACCATGAGCGGTGGAAGAGTGTGGGGCTTGGATTGTCAAAGACTGTCTACTTTTTCCAGAGGCTCCGTGGGAGCTGGGGCATCAGGTTGCCTGGGCTCGGGTACTTGTTGACGGCGGCGACGGGATGATAACCAGGAGGATCGTATCTGCCGTAGTATATTGCAAGTGCAAAGGCCCATAGACGATCATCATGGGTCCCTGCCGGATGTGAATACTTCAGCTTACCAGTTTCTTGTAGCTCGAAACGTTCCACATTCAACTCGTTCATGAACTCTCTATCATAAGGGATGTGGACGAGTCCGTCTTCCATACAGTGCTTCAGAAACGTCATGATATCCTGTTTCGTCGGCTGGGAAAGGTTGATGCCTCGTGCGTTCTTCAGTCCCGAGTTGTTGACCATCGACATGAACGTTTCTCCTACACCTGTCTGGTCGATCATTATTCGACGTAGGTCCCGAAGATTCTCGTTGAGAAGCTTGAGATATCCGACGACGGACCCGTACTCTGTTCCCAGCTCGAACTGCTTCAAAAGGACTAGGTCGAATTCTTTATCGCGTTTTTTCACGACCGCTACTGCTGAGTGGTCCTGTTTCTGTCCCAGGTCCACTCCTGCAACGAAGAATTTAGGAGCCTGTGAGGATGGTTCCTTCTGGGATGTACTCAAGGTTCTGATCCACACATCGAGTGATTAGGGCCATGCTGAGCCAGCTGTCTGCATCATCGGCGAACTCTGCTTCCATCTCTCTCCTCCACCTCCACGGATCAGCGGCGAACTGTCGTTTGAGCTTCTCAAGAATCTCCAGCTTGAGCGGCCCATTTGGTTCAAGCGCATCCAAGTAGCTCACATGGTGTCTTGAAAAATCGCCGAAAATGACATCGTCTGTGCACATTGCATAGAACATGCTCTCGCGCGATCCAGGGGTGCTCGTTGCGAGAAATCTGCCGTTTGTGGTCATCATGGAGAAGATCGCTGCCTCGTAGAGTTCCTTGTCATCCTTGATGTACGAGAATTCGTCTACATAGAGCAGATTGACGCCAGGTTCTCCCCGGATTGTTTCTGGACTGTTCTGGAATGCTTGGATTCTACTTCCGTTGTAGAACTCTATCTTCGTCTTGAAAGGTTTCAAGGCCACGTATTTTGGAAGTCTGGGAAGAAATCCGGTAATCTTACGGATGATGATCTTGGATTGGCGCACAGAAGGCGCCAAGACCAACACGTTGAACCATCGGTTTCGTAGACATGACCAGAGGAGGAGAACGGCTACGCAGTGGGTCTTTCCTGACTGGCGGGACCAGCGCGCAACGATGAACTGTGCAGGGTCTCGCAAAAGTTTCTCCTGGTACACAGTTGGCTTGAACCCGAGATACTGGATGCAGAACTCGACCGGGTCCTCAGGCCACTCCCTACTTCGGCCTCGAGCAGCTTTGACCCGTTCAAGTTTGTCATCCAGCCGTCGGAGTCGTCCTTTGAAGCTCATCCAAAGCCATCTCCATCTGGTCCATCTTCTCCTTCACACCCTGCAAGTCCAAGTTCTTGAGAACGCCATCAAGAACCTGAGCGAGATACCCCATCAGCTGGTACCACCGTTCCTTCGGCGAGATTCCGCCTCCTCCAGTTCTGGTCCTCTTCCCTGAGGCCTTTGCGAGACGGTCAACTTCCTCGATGGCCTCGACGAGTTTTGTCACGACCCGAGACCTAACTTCTGGCGCGACGCTTCTTTGGGTCACCCTTCGACGTCTGAATAGGGGAGCCTGTATCGATGCTGGAGTAAACAGTTCTCGCCGGGCATTGGCAAGGAGTCGGTGTAGGTGCCGAAGGTCAGGATTCTTGGTCAAAATAGACTAGCTGGGACCCTGAACGTCACGTCTTCCTATTGAGGAAGAGAGAGCACCGAACTGTTCAGTTGAGAAGTTTCAGCGTGGAAATGATCGACTTTCTAAGGAATCCAACAGACAGACTATCTCCATGGTGCCGGAGGAACAGAGTTTTCTAGGTGCCACTAGGACCCTTCGACCCAGCCCTTGATATTCTATGAACTCTGGGCCGCTGAAGATCTGGTTTGTTTCCCAACATAGCGTGGAAAGATCTTGGTCCAAGTTAGGTCGATCGCAGAAACAACAACTCCGGCAATCGCCAGCCAGAACAGGAAATCCAGGCCAACCAACACGGGGTCGTAGGAGTAGCCGCACCCGTTGAACGGATTGGGTCGCTCACAGGGTAGGTTAGGATAGCTGTAGTGAAGGGGATATCCATCTGATGCTCCCCAAGGCTCCCTGGTTGCGGAAGCACTGATGAGGAGCAGAAAAAACCCTTGCAATAGGGAAAGAACAAGAGCCTTGGAAAGGCGTCTCATACAATATCAGATGGGAAGTCCCAAATTATAGGCACTCCGGTTCGCTCGGTTCAAAATAGGAGTAGTTCGTCGATTCAAGAGAGTGAGGCAGGTCGAGTCGGTCGAAAAAGGAAGCTGCTCACTTTTTTCCATGGTGCTCGGTCGAACTTTGAACCACATGTAAGTTCCGACAGCGAGTAAGCCTATCCCGATGAAAAGGCTGCTGGACCCTAACGTTCTTTCAAGCATCCAAGCATTGTAGCTACTTTGACAGGCGAGCCCGCCGAAGCATATGTACACGCTTGCCGTTACTGCCCAATAGAGTCCGATGATTGTAAGAAGAATACCTCCGACCAGCAAAATCGGAGCCATCCGCTAGAGTAGGTTTTGTCCTGCTCGAACAAATATCTCTATCCAAACGGAGACCGTTTGACATAGGCCTTTCTCGCATCAACTCCATTCACTTGATAGTTAGCGTGTGGACCACCTTGTACCAATCGCGGTTTTGTCCGCCCCCCGAAACTCTACACAACGAGACGGTTCGTGCTTGCATAGTGAATTGTTTGTAACACCAATCTACAGTCGCACAATGTGTAAAGTGCGACCGGACCACGGTACAACTGGACGAAAGTTGTCCAACCCCAAGGTCAAGCGGAAGGGCCAAGTAACGATCCCGCTTGAGCTGAGGGAGAGATTCAAGATCAAGGAAGGGTCAGTGCTCGAAGTGGAGGCGCGGGAGCAGGGAATCCTACTGAAGCCTGCGGCTCCCTTGGAGGCTGGAGCGGTAGTGGGAGAAGAGGCTTTCAAGAAGATTCTGCGGGATTTAGAGAGCCTTAGAAAGAAGTGGCGTTGACAGCGGTAGCGGACACCCGCCTCCTACTCACACTTCAGTTTCCGTCCAGCAGGGAGATAGGTAAGCGCGTTGAGGAGGCTATTAGCCGTGAGCTGGCCGGTCGCCTTCTTGCACCATCGATAGTGTTGACGGAATTCGTGCAGATCGCAGGCGCAAGGATTGGAGAATCTCCAGCGCTCTTGAGACTGAACCTCCTCAAGGAGAGAGGTATGAGAGTGATTCCGCTCGGCGAAGAGTTGGCACTCGCCGCCGTTAGGCTATTGTTATCACATCCAGACGTCCCTATCGCAGACGCACTCATTGCATCTCTCGTGAAGATAGGGGAAGCAGAGTACGTCATCACCGACGACCCACACTATCAGGACATGAAAGTTCGGACCAAGTGGGTCTGACGTGCCCCCACCCGCCGCGAAGGTGCCTGTGACCAGCCTCTACTCGGGGCAGGTCCTCTCCCCACCCTCCGGCAGAGAACCGGCAGCCGGTTATCCGATGATATCCATTTACAGCGCCCGCACGTATTTATCGGCCCTTCTTGTGTAAGGTGGCGTGAGTGTTTCTGACAATACCCCAGGATATCAGGAATTGACACGGAAAGTAAGCGGATGAGACAGGGACTGGCGAAGCTCGCTAAGGGCAGGTGGTTCCTACCATCTTTCTTGATGCTAGTCTCCCTTTCGCTTGTCGTGTACGCGGTCGCGATCTCTATTCCAGTCTCGGACAGCATAACTATCACTACGGGAGCAGACATTCAGATCATCTATCAGCCCATGCCCTTCGCGGACACTTCTTGTCCCACGACCGGTTACACAACTAGTCCAGTAGGAATCTCGCTCAGCGAGCCCGCAGGTGGCTCAACCTTTGCATACCTATGCATCAACAACATAGGGACAGGCAGCGATACCCCTACCATCTCAATAACCGGGGTAAACTCAGCCAGCTGCGGCTTGGATGGAACGAGCCCGTGCTTCTCCGTGTCTCCAGCAACTCTACCGACCATTCCTTCTCACGGGTTTAGCTCTCCCATCACCCTCACAATCTCGAACTTCTACACAACCGCACAATCCTCGCCCATAGCATTCACCATAACGATTACCTGACCATGCCAGCCTTTGCAGTTCTACCTGCCCTAGGAATTTCTCTACTCATCCTCAGCGCCTTGGGAGTTACGCAGCTGGCTGTCTCGAACAACATGACCATATTCAGCCTCCAGGGCAACCCCCACTTCGACTATGTCCTCACCATTATTCTTGAGAACCAGGGACTGAACGATACCTACGGCGCGCACTGTAACGGAAACTGCACGTACATCACGGAGCTAGCGAACGCGTACGGCCTGTCCCAAAACTATTCGGACATTGGTCACACAAGCCTACCCAACTATCTCGCCCTGACCAGCGGAGGCAACTATGACACGCCCCCTTTTGATCGGGACTGTTTTCCCCAGAAGGAGGCTGGATGCTACGTTTCAGCCCGTAATATTGTAGACACTATCGAGGCTTCCGGCAGGACTTGGAAGGCCTACATTGAGGACTATCCGACTGGAGGCTGCTCGCTAACTCGTACATCAATCTACTATGTGAACGCGCACAACCCCTTCGTCTACTACAACGACATTTACAATAACGCGACCAGGTGCAGCAGAATAGTCAACGCGAACCCTGGAGGAACCGGATACCTCGCTCTTCCAACCCAGCTCCTCTCCGATCTCAACTCGACCTCCACCGCTTCCAACTACATGTGGCTGACCCCTAACCTCTGCAATGATGGGCACGATGGTTGTCTGCCGCTAAACCAGACAGTCTCCCAGCAGAACCAGTACCTGTCACTGCTGGTCCCGAAGATTCTCAACAGCACCCTCTTCAAGACCCAGAAGGCAGCCCTCTTCATCACCTGGGACGAGACCGCGACCAAGGTGAACAACATCGTGACGACCATCTGGGCAGGACCCACCGTAAAGCTCGGCTACAAGTCACCCGTCCCCTACAGCCACTATGCTGGAGCAAGAACAATAGAGCAAGAATGGAATCTTCCACCCCTCACCCCGCACGATTCTGCCGTCGTCCCATTGACCGAATTCTTCAGCCCACCCTCATCCAGCCCAGCCGCAGTAGGCTGAGAAAGCCGCCATAAACCGGCGTAGACAGATCCCAAGAACCCTAAAACCCGATCCGCCACCCCAAGACCACCACCAGATGCTCGTTCGCCTTGCGGCTCCTGCTCGTTTCCAGCCCCCGAAAAAACCGCCCTAGACCAGCAAAACAGCCCCGAAACATGAAACAAAGCCCAGATCGGAACAATCGACTCTAGGACCCCCCTCCCCCCGGGGGGGCCTCGTGAAATCTCTGGCGACGGTCCAATCACTTGAGTGTCTGGTTGACCTCTTTGATCGCGCCTTCCAGAATATCCAGGCCAGCGTCAACGAGGTCCCGGGTTATGATCAAAGGCGGCACAATCCGCAGAGTCGAATGGCCCGCGGTAATAATGGCCAATCCTCTCCGGAACGATTTCATCATGATATCATGCGCCTCCCTGTCAGCAAACTCCTTCGTCTTAGGGTCCTTCACGATCTCCGCCCCGATCATCAAGCCCTTCCCGCGGACATCGCCGATGATCGGATACTTCTCCTGCATCTCCCTCAAACGCTTCATCATATACGAGCCCTGCTTCGTCGCATTCTCCAGCAAGTGCTCATCCCGGATCACGTTGATGACCTGTAACGCGGCCGCGCACGAGACCGGATTCCCGCCGAACGTGTTAGCGTGAGACCCACCCTCCCAGTCCATCAACTCCTTCCTCGCAACGGTCGCGCCGATCGGAAGACCAGAAGCCAACGCCTTCGACGTACAGACGACATCCGGCTCCACACCCCAGTGCTCAATCCCAAACCAGCGCCCCGTCCGGCCCATACCCGACTGGACCTCATCATCCACCATCATAATCCCATTCTTGTCCAGCAACTTCTTCAGCCGCACAAAATAATCGTCGGGCGGGACAACATAGCCCCCCTCGCCCTGGACCGGCTCGACAAACATCGCCGCCACATCCTCGGGAGGCAGATACTTGTCCAAGACCTGTTCCTGGATGAAGTCGACACAGTACATGCCACACTCCGGATAACTGAGCTTGAACGGACAACGGTAACAGTCGGCAAACGGCACGTGAGTATCGCCCGGGACCATCGGGAAGAAGTGCCTCCTCTGGTACGGCTTACTAGCCGTCAGACTCAACGCGCCCAGCGTCCGGCCATGAAACGCGCCGATGAAGGAGAGGAACGCGTGCTTCCTCGTATGCCACTTCGCCAGCTTCATCGCCGCCTCTATCGCCTCCGTCCCACTGTTGCTGAGGAAGACCTTCTTCCCGAAACTCCCCGGCGTAATCTTGGCCAGTTCCTCAGACAACTGGACAACCTTCTCGTAGTAGAAATCCGTCCAAGAATAATGGATCAATTTCTCCGCCTGCTCCTTGATCGCGGAGACAACCCGCGGATGCGAGTGACCGACCGCGAGACAGACGAGTCCAGAGTTGAAATCGATAAACTCGTTCCCATCAACATCCCGGACGATACTCCCATGCCCGCTCTCAGCAACCAGCGGATAGAATCTGACCAGCGATTGGGAGATGATCGACTCATCCTCTTTGACTAGGGCGCGAGCCTTCGGACCCGGCGGAGTCACAACAATCTTGGGATACTGATGCTTCTCAGTCTGCAAATCTGGATCGCGGCCAGTCCTAACAGTCTACTACTAATAATATCGCTCGAACCGCCCCGACGACTTGGCGGTCAGTTCCCGAGCATAATCTCGATCATGGAGAGACTCGCGATCGAACCATCATCCCTCTTGATCTCCTCCGTCCCGATGTCGACGGAATGCACCTTGATATTCTTCATGAAAGCCCTCTTCAGCATGTCAACTGTCTCCACAGCCTTCGTAATGGACTGGCCCCTCCCCCGCACCATCACCTCCCCAACCCCGTTATTGAGAAGAGTCATGCAAGCGACGACATAGTTCATTATAGGCTTCTTCCCAATCCGAACAATGTTAGGCTCCTCTTCCACTCCATCCTCGAAACCGTCTCCAACCTCAACAGCAATGTCAGACATGGCGAGCCCGTAAAGGAACGTGAATGGGCCTATCTACAAGATTAACCTTGCCAAACCTTGGCGAGAAGAGTATCGCCCGGCTTATCCCACTCGAACGGCACACCACAATCCATACGTCATGTTCTAGCAACTCTCCGACTTCAATACGGGTCTTTAAAGGAACGACCCGGTCAGCGGTGAGTCCAACGATCCTCCGAGCCAGGTCACACTCACATGGCCTCATCATCACCCACAGTCTTTCACATGCTCGAGCGGCTCGTAGGCAAGAGGGTCTTGGCAGTCATCAATCGCGACTTCGGCTACGAGGGCCACCTCGCCGTCGTGTCACACGAGCCCCCGGGAATCTGGCTCACAGAATCAGAGGCAGTCATTCTCCGTTCGACAGTGGTCAGTCCGATTCCACAGGTGGTAAATAGAGAGTCGAGGGGAGAGACGTTCCTCCATCTGGACGCGGTTCAGCGCCTAGAGACCATACCCGAGGGAAAGGCCAATGCGAGAAAATAGAGTGGAGTGGCATGACGGACTCTTCATCAACACACCAGACCTCTGCCTCGTTCTCGATCCTTCAACCACTCGGAGAATCCCAAAGAGAGCCCGGGTGCTGGTCTCACACGCCCACGGCGATCACACGGGCGGGTTCCGGTACAAAGGGCTCAAACAGTCCACTCAAGAGACCAGAGACATCCACCATGCTCTGCGCTACCATCAAGTCGCAAATTTCCATCCTCTCAAGATTAACGAGAAGTTCGTGATCGACGACTCGGAGGTCAAGGCTCTCGACGCCGGGCACATGCTGGGCTCAGCACAGTTCCTAGTCGACACTCCAGACTCGTCAATCCTCTACACGGGCGACATTAACTGTATCGACACTCTCACGACGAAAGCTGCGGAGCCAGCGCGCTGCGATCTCCTATTCATGGAGGCGACGTATGGGTCTCCCCACTACCGTTTTCCGCCTCGCGAGACCGTCTATGCGCAGATGGTCGAGTGGGCGGTTGACACGATCAAGCAGGGTAGGATTCCATGCTTGCATGTCTACGCGGCGGGCAAGGCTCAAGAAGTCGTGCGTCTCTTCAACATGTACACGCATCTCCCGGTTATAGTCAATCCAAGACTTGACGGGGTGAACGAGGCACATCGCAGGAGTGGCATAGCCCTGGACTGGTTCTCCGCGTCTTCTCGTGACGGGAAGAATATTCTCGACAAGGACCCGTGCGTCTACATCACGACGCCCGGTGACCGGTCTCACATCGGCCGGAGGATGTCGCGGGCCTATGCTACTGGCTGGGCGCTTTCTCTCGGTGGCGAAGTGACTGCTTTCCCGTTGAGTAGCCACGCAGACTTTGACCAGCTGGTGTCCTTTGTTGAGGCTTGTGATCCGGACCGGCTCTACATCTTCACCGGATTTGCTGAGGATTTTAGGCGTGCGATTCGGAGGAGGCTCGGGCGTGAAGCTAGTTCCGTTTCATCCTTTGTTCAGCGAACTCTTGTCGAGGATTACTGAGCCGGATGTTCGCCTATCTGACCGGGAGTATGAAGTAGAAGATCAGTGCGAAGGCTACGAGTCCTATACCTGATATTACTACCAGCTGGGGGCTGAGCTTCACACCCGGCGTATCTTCTTCGAAGAATCGTAAGAGTCCCGCGCTCGCGGCGGGCATGGGCGCCTCTTCGCGCCGCCTCTTCTCTCGCTTGGTGCTCAAGCCGGGCCCTTCATTCCGGCCGCCCCATGTCGACGGTAATAAGGGTGGCGAAGTTCAGGATAAATTCAGAACCTGAGTCCGGTCGACTAAGCTACGATGTGGGAGTGTTTTATCGGATGTGGATGTAGGCGTAGGCGTCCTTGCTCGATTCGAAAGCGTACTGGACTCGCTGGAATCCCTTACGGAACTCCGCCACGTCGGCAGCTACCCTGCGGGAATCTTCTCCCTTCACGACTACTCTGGTCATGAGATCTGCGATCTCCACCATGTCCGATTCTTTCATCCCGAGCCTTGTGACCTCGGAGACGCCTGCTCTTATTCCACCTGGAGCCTCGAAGTGTCTTCCCGCTTTGATGTCGTACGGCAGCAGGTTTCGGTTAAGGATGATATTCGCGTCCTCGAGCTTCTTCTCGATCGTCTTGCCATCTCCATACTTAGTAATGTCTGCCACGAGCAAGTGCGACTTTGTGAACCCTTTCTTCTCTCCTAGGACTTGGAAGCCTCTCTCGTGGAGCGCCTGTGCGAGTGCTCGGCTGTTCTTGACGATCTGAGACGCATATTCTCTTCCAAACGCGAGCATCTCGGCGAACATGATCGCCTTGCCGGCCAGGTGGTGTAGGTGATGGTTGCTCACGTTACCGGGAAAGGTCGATTTCTTGATCCTCTCTCCGTTCTCCGCCTTGGACAGGATTATTCCGCCTTGGGGTCCTGGCAGTGTCTTGTGGGTGCTGGCCGTCATGGCATCGGCTCCTTCGTGTAGCGGGTCTTGGAATTGTCCTCCTGCTACTAGTCCGGCGACGTGTGCGGCGTCGAAGCAGATCTTGCTGTCATGTTGCTGGAATATGGTGGTGAGTTCTCGGACTGGGTGGGGGAATGGGAGGACTGAGCCTCCGAACATTGCGAGTGTTGGCTTCTTTCCCTCTTGAGCGAGTTTCTGGATCTTTTTCTCGGTTGCGTCTGTGTCGATGTTCATCTCTTCGGTGTCGAATGGGAAGTATTCGACGTTTAGGCCTCTGACGGCGCCTGCTGTGCCTCCGAATTCTTTCTTTCCCATGCTGATGTGTCCTCCAGCTGGGATTGCTAGTGCGAGCATCGTATCGCCTGGGCTCGTGAATGTGGTGTATGCGACGAGGTTGGCGCAGACTCCCGAGATTGGCCTAACATCGGCGAAGTCGATTCTGAAGAGTTGTTTTGCGAGGTCGATGCAGACTTGTTCGACTTGGTCGATGTATTTGCAGCCTGCGTAGACGCGTTCGCCGGTCCAGCCTTCCGCGTAACGGTTCCCAAAATCAGAGAGTACTGCTTCTCGTACTGCTGGGCTGGGAATGTTCTCGCTGGCGATGAGTGGGAGGGAATTGGTGAACCATTGGTGGTGTTGTTCTAGCAGCTGGAATACCTGATTGTAGGACTGTCTCGGCTCCAATGATATCTCGAAGGCTGTGGGACTGTCGCTCGTATATTACTTGGCCACTAGACAGGCCGATTGTCCGAGTCGGCTTTGGTCAGACGGAGAATCTACGCCTGAACAGTCAACGGGAGCAAATCCGTTTTTTCTCGCCTTCATGGGATGGGGTTTAGCTCGGTTTCTGTTTCTGAAGCTGGCTCCAGCGTTGCGGGTTAGGGTTCTTTCACTGATCGTTTTAGAGGTGTATGTGGACTCCCAGCGAGTCTCGGAGTTTTCTCAATATGGGCTCTAGCGGGCCAGTCTCTAGGCTTAGGGCTATGATCTGGTTGTTGTGTGGTATGAAGATCAGGTCGACCTTCTCGTACTGGACGGATATGTGGCTGAGGGGTCCGCACTGTCCTTCCAGCTGCGAGAGCGTGTCGAGTACGAGTGGGGGTACGCTTCCCATGAACTTTCTGTCATATTCCTCCGGTGTGAAGCTTGCGACGTGGGTGCGCATCCTCGACTCGACGAGCCGGTGGTTCCGATCGAGCACAGCTACATATCGGACTCTCTGGTCTAGAGCGAACAGGTCGTCGATGAGACGGGCGAAGGGTCTGCTCAAGCCTTTGCCTTCACGGTTTTCTTGGTATCTAAAGGAATGCCTAGACGTTCTGTACTCTTCCAAAAGGCACATTTGTGTCGCGGGAATTTTTTTTGTTTCTAAATCCTGGAACGGGTCCTCTCGCTATCTGAAACGTTTCTGGGCGAGATATCCAATTTTTCGCGCAGAACGGGCTGATTGGCCGTTTTCCATAGTTGCCGTGTGGGGTCCGTCCAAGTGTGCGAAACCCTCCGCGTGGGACCCCCCTCCCGGTTCGTTGATCAGGGCTTATTCTGGGCGATCTCTTGTCTCTCATCGTTCCAAAGAACAGTTTTCTGTCGCGAGGAGCAACTACTTTTGAGATTTTCTGGAGATGGTTCTCGCCGGTTGAAACCGAACTGGGTGAGTCTCGCGATTCAAGGCTTAGAATGGGCTGGTCGACTGTTTTCGTAGGTGCGAGTTATCGGGGTGAATCAGCGTGGAAAAGTCGCAGTTTCAATTCGCC